>Ga0164243_10000075_pt1 | contig 259688 bp, 230 predicted proteins | sample OricompcompostOP_FD_108781 | JGI IMG/M metagenome (GOLD analysis project Ga0164243, IMG submission 108781) | Organic Plus compost microbial communities from Emeryville, California, USA - Original compost - Organic plus compost (OP) | ecosystem: Engineered > Solid waste > Mixed feedstock >... | reverse complement strand
CGTCACGGTCCGGGGTGACCTTCCACGCCAAGCCACCAGCGACAACAGGTGATTGTCGAGCCACGCCCCGAACCGCGGACGAACGTCCGAGGCGACCGCCCCGGACGTACTCCAACGTAAAGGTGATTGTCGGTGGGCAGGCCGCTGCCGCTGCCGCGGAGCTGTACGGAGTGGATGCGCAGCGGTTGTTGGATCTGGAGAAGGATCCGACGCCGGTCAGCGACGAGCTCGGTTTGATCGGCACACCGTTCTTTCCGTGGCTGCATCATTTCGGGCTCGACTGGCCCGTCCTGTAATCACTTCCGACGGTTTGTCGGGTTGGTGCCGATCGGTCTCAACGCCGGCGCGGAGCACACGCGTAGCCTCACCGGCCGAGGGATGGAAAACAGCCCGGCCGCGGAACCCTCAACGGGTTTTCCAGCCGGATCGTTCCATGACGGGCACTGACGAGTCGGGCTCGCCGGGCCTGGTCACTTGGTCGAGAAGAACATCTCGTTGCTGCTGAAGCCGACCTGGACCCGGATCAGGCCGTTGTCCTTCTCGGGGACGGTGACGTCGATGTTCCCGGTCAGCGTGCCGCCTGTATAGACCTCGCCGTCGAGGGCGGGGTCCGGTGTGAGGGTGTCGTTGTCGTACGACTTCACGACATTGCCGCCCTCGGTGACGTACGCGAAGGACAGATCGTAGGTCGACCCGGAGCCCTCCCCGGTGTACTTGACGGTGACATTGACCAGCGCGTACTGCTGGCCGGCCGCCGGCTTCTCGTTGAACGAGTTGGCCGCGAGCACCTCCTGCGTCGCATCCGGATCGAAGCTGTTCACCGTGACCTGCCAGTGACCGGACCCGAGCGTGGTGCCGACCGGTGCCGGATTCTTCTTGGAGCCGAGGGCCTCGCCGTCGTCAGGCGACTGGGTCTCGCGGCGGCATCTGTGGCGGCTGACCGGGTGGGTGTGTGGTCCAGCCCGGCTGAGGTTGCGGCTCACATCTCGTGTGGTGACATCCTTCGATCGAATGGAGTTCACGCGAAGCCGTTAACACTTGCGTCCACGGCGGCGACATACCCGGTGGACGTAGAAGTTGCTTCATCGGGAGAGACATGAGCACCGCAATCAGCACACGGTGGCGTCGCCGGGGCCGCATTTTCGGCGGTCGTGGGCTGCTCGGCAAGGGCCGTCCGACGGCCGCCGCCGACGAGCGCTACGAGCGGCTGATCACACCGGCCGAGATGCACCGGCTTCGGCTCGTCCGCTGACATTCCGGCCGTTGATCCAGGCGGAGGGAACGTCCAGATCGACGGCGCGACACGCCGACCAGCTGATCGGCCCCGGACGTCCGTTCTGCTCTGAGCAGACCAGCGCGACGGACTCGTCGGATCTGCCTACCATCGAGCCATGGACGATCGTGCACGGACCGAGCCCGAACCGCTCTGGCGGGAGGTCACCGGACGGATCCTCCGTCGCCGCAGGCATGAGCGCGGCGAGCGGCTGGTCGAGACGGCCGAGCGTGCCGGAGTCTCCAGCCAGTACCTCTCCGAACTCGAACGCGGCCGCAAGGACGCTTCCTCGGAGATTCTCGAGGCAGTGGTGGGCGCGCTCGAGATGACCCTTGCCGAGTTCACCCGGGAAGCCGCGATCGAACTGTCCAGGACGGCACCTGTGCTCGCAAGCGTGTCCACGATCGCGTCCCCCGCGCGTTTCTCCCCGCCCGCCGGCGCCGGCAGGCCGCTCGCGCTGGCCTGTGCGTAGGAGTCGAGACCCCGCATGCGGGAGATTTTAGCCGGGCTCGATGATCTGATCGGCGATGCCGTACTCGACGATCTCCGGTGCACGCAGGATCCGGTCACGGTCGGTGTCCCGGCGCAGGGTCTCCACCGACTGTCCGGTGTGTCTGCTCAGCGCCTGCTCCACATCCTCCCGGGTGCGCAGTATCTCCTCGGCCGCCAGGATCAGGTCCGGGATGGTGCCGCGCCCCTGGCCGGACGGCTGATGCAGTAGCACGCGGGCGTGCGGGAGCACGGACCGTCGTCCGGGTGTCCCGGCCGCCAGCAGCAGGGCCGATGTGGACAGCGCCTGACCCACGCAGGTCGTCGCGATCGGCGCATGGCAGTAGCGCATCGTGTCGTAGACGGCGAAGGTCGCCATCACAGAACCTCCGAGCGAATTGATGTACAGGTCGATCGGGGCCTCCGGATTCTCCGAATCCAGGTGCAGGATCTGGGCGATCAGGGCATTGGCGACGCCGTCGTCGACCTCGGTGCCCAGGTAGACGATGCGGTCGTCGAGCAGGCGGCTGTAAATGTCCAGCACCCGTTCTCCCTGCGGCGTCCGGGAGATCACATTGGGGATCGGGTAAGTCATCGCGACACCCCGAATCCGGTGGACGGCGGGCCCGCTGGGCGCAACTGCGAGGCAGACTCGGCGATGTGATCGACGAAGCCGTAGTCGATGGCCTCGCCGGCGGTGAAGGTGTGGTCGCGGAGCGAGTCCTCGAACACCCTCTCCAGGGGCTGTCCGGTCTTCTCCGCGATGATCCCGAGCACCGTGTCCCGGACATGTCGCAGATCGTCGGCTTGCAGTTCGATGTCGGGCGCGTATCCGCCGATCCCCGCCGAACCCTGGTGCAGCAGAACCTTGGCGTGCGGCAGGATGTACCGCTTGCCGGGAGTGCCGCAGCAGAGCAGGAATTGTCCTGCGCTGTAAGCCATTCCGAGGTTCACCGTCACCACGTCGTTGGGGATCAGCGCCATGGTGTCGGCGATGGCCAGCATGGCCGGCACCGAGCCGCCGGGCGAGTTGATCCACAGCGAGATGTCGGCGCTCGGGTCGTCCACCGAGAGGATCACCAACTGCGCACACAACTGGCTGCCGATCTCGTCGTCGAGGGCGGTGTCGAGCAACAGAATCCGTCGGCTCAAGAGGCTTTCGGCGGTCTGCCGGCTCAATGGCGGGCGTTTCACATCATCACTCATGGAACCGACTGTGCGCCCTTCGCGGCACCGCGGCAGGTCCGCTCAGCTGTGGGCGGAGGGGTGCTGCCGCGAGCAGAACGGTCAGGCGCTGCCGGTGCGTTCGCGGTGTCTGCAGCCCGGCCAGCAGCACGGGCGGCGAGCGCCGTCCTCGAGTTCCTCGCAGGTCCGGCGGATGCGCCGGATCCGTGTCTTGGCCTGCTTGGCGTCGTCGACCCAGCAGATGAATTCGTTGCGGCCCAAGGGAGTGCACGCCTCCCACAGCTCCAGCACGCTCCGGCCCACCGACGGGCTTCCGTCGTCGCCCACGCCGCGCTGTCCGCCGAGGAGTGCAGCCCGCAGATCGTCGGGCAGCGGATGCACCGCGCCGCCGGAGACGGTGGCCTGCTCAGACATCGGCGCCGCCCCCGGCGGACACCTGCACACTCATTCCGCCCAGCTCCACCACATCACCGTCATGCAACTGCCGGCCACGCCGCGTCTCCACCTCGTCGTTCACCGACACCAGACCGTCGGCGATGACGAACTTGGCGTCCGCCCCGGACTCGATGAGGCTAGCCAGCTTGAGGAACTGGCCGAGGCGGATGCTCTCGTCGGAGATCGGAATCTGGTCCACACCACCATTGTGCCTGCTCGGCCCGCCGCTCGGCAGACCCGCCGCGGATACGGCGCCTTCTCCCGACCTCGCCGGGGCGATCCACGCCGGTGATCTCCGTTACGCGCGGTAACAGACAAATCAGTGCGGGCATAGACTGAGGCACTATGACCTCGCTCGAATTCACCCCCACGGCCGACCTCGTCGACGAGATCGGCGCCGATGTCCGCAGCTGCGACACCCAGTTCACGCAGTACGGCGGCAACCGGGAGTTCGTCGGCACGGTGACCACCGTCCGCTGCTTCCAGGACAACGCCCTGCTGAAGTCGATCCTCTCCGAGCCCAATCCGGGCGGCGTGCTGGTGATCGACGGCGACGGCTCGGTACACACCGCGCTGGTCGGCGACATTATCGCCGAACTCGGCCGCAGCAACGGCTGGGTGGGGATCATCGCCAACGGCGCCATCCGCGACGCCAAGACGATCGGCGATATGGCGATCGGCGTCAAGGCACTCGGCACCAACCCGCGAAAGTCCACCAAGACCGGCGCCGGCGAGCGCGACGTGCCAGTGGAACTGGGCGGTATCACCTTCACCCCGGGCGACGTCGTCTACTCCGACGACGACGGGATCGTCGCGGTCGCACCCGCGTCCTGACGGCGCCGGTGCACGGCACCGGACCGCCCCCGACACCGAAGTACGCCGATACCGAAGTACTCCGACACCGAAGTACTCCGACACCGAAGTAAGGACACCCCACCATGCCCAAGCCGTCCCCGGCGTACTTCCAGCGCCTCGCGGCCCTCGCCGCCCTCGAACCCGACGACACGCGGCCCACCAAGCCGGTCCTCGAAGCCTTCACTGCCACCGAGATGGCCACCATCCCGGTGGCCACCGCCGCCGACCTGCGGCTGGCCGTCGAGCGGGCGCGTTCCGCTCAGCGCGACTGGGCCGGCCGCAGCGTCGCCGACCGCGCCAAGGTGATCGACCGGTTCTCCTCGCTGGTGCACAAGCACGCCGATGAGCTGATGGACATCGCGCAGGCCGAGACCGGCAAGGCCCGGATCTATGCGCAGGAAGAGGTCATCGACGTCGCGCTGACCGCGCGCTACTACGCCACCAACGCGGCGTCGATCCTGGCCGAGCGCAAGGTGCAGGGCATGATCCCCGGCGCCACCGAGGTGCGGGTGCGCTACCAGCCCAAGGGCGTCGTCGGCGTCATCAGTCCGTGGAACTACCCGCTGACTCTGGCCGTCTCCGACGCGGTCGCCGCGCTGATCGCCGGCAACGCCGTGGTGATCAAGCCCGACAGCAACACCCCGTACTGTGCGCTGGCCCTGGCCGAGCTGCTCTACCAGGCGGGACTGCCGCGCGAGCTCTACGCCGTGGTGCCCGGCCCGGGTTCGGTGGTCGGCCAGGAGATCGTCGCCACCACCGACTACCTGATGTTCACCGGTTCTTCGGCCACCGGCGCCACCCTCGCCGAGCAGGCCGGCCGACGGCTTATCGGTTTCTCCGCCGAACTCGGCGGCAAGAACCCGATGATCGTCACCGCGGGCGTCGACATCGACCAGGCCGTGGCCGGCGCGGCCCGCGCCTGCTTCTCCAACTCGGGTCAGCTGTGCATCTCCATCGAGCGCCTGTACGTGGAGCGAGAGATCGCCGACGAGTTCAGCCGTAAGTTCGCCGAGTACGTGGAGAACATGACGCTCTCGGGCAGCTACGACTTCACCGCCGACATGGGATCACTGGCCTCGCAGTCGCAGATCGACACCGTCGAGAAGCACGTGCAGGACGCCGTCGCCAAGGGCGCGACCGTCCTGGCCGGCGGCAAGCGCCGTGCCGACCTGGGCCCGCTCTTCTATGCCCCGACCGTGCTCACCGGTGTCACCGACCAGATGACCTGCTTCGCCGACGAGACCTTCGGGCCGCTGGTCTCCATCTACCCGGTGGACTCGGTGGACGAGGCGATCACGCTGGCCAACGACACCGACTACGGTCTCAACGCCAGCGTCTTCGCCGGCTCCACCGCGCAGGCCCAGAAGATCGCCGAGCAGCTGCGCGCCGGCACCGTCAACATCAACGAGGGCTACGCCGCCGCCTGGGCGTCCACCGCGGCCCCGATGGGCGGGATGGGCATCTCCGGTGTCGGCCGCCGGCACGGTGACGAGGGCCTGGTGAAGTACACCGAGCCGCAGACCATCGCCAGCCAGCGGTTCATCGGGCTCGACGGGATGCGAGGCGTCCCGCGCGATCTGTACCTGAAGGTCACCCCGCTGGCCATCAAGGCGCTCAAGTACCTGCCCGGACGCTGACCCGCGCCCGAACGAGGTAGCCCGGACTTCGGCCGTGCCGAAGTCCGGGCTGCTTTCCTCTCCGGGTGCACTTCTGTCTGGGCGCAGCGCTTCAGGAACGACGGCGGTTCAGGAACGACGACGGCGCGCCAGGACCACCAGCACACCGAGGACCGCCAGGACGGCGGCGATCACAGCCGGCGAGGCGCCGCCGGAAGGCAGCCGCGTCGGCGCGGTCCGGCGGAGCTGTGCGAACAGATCGCGCTCCGCATCGGCCTTGGCGACGACGTCGTCGGCCGGTGCGGCCGGCCCGGGCGTCTCCGGTGCGGCGGCACGTTCGGCCTTCGGCGGGGCCGCACTCAGCTCGGGCTTCTCCGGCGCCGCGGTCAGCTCGGGCTTCTCCGGCGCGGCCGTCAGCTGCTCGGCGACCGGTGCCGGGTCGATCTGATCGATCGTCGCCTGCTCGGGAGCGGGCGCCTTCCCCTCGGCGGGCGCCGGTGCCTTCTTGGCCGGAGCCTTCTTGGCGGGAGCCTTCTCCGCCGGTGCCGCGTTCGCGGGCGCGGCCTTCTTGGCGGGTGCGGCCTTCTTGACCGGTGCGGCCTTCTTGGCAGTGGCCTTCTTCGCCGGTGCCGCCTTCTTGGCCGGTGCGGTCTTCTTGGCGGGCGCGGCCTTCTTCGCGGCGGGCTTCTCGTCGGCCGGTGCCGCCTTCTTCGCGGGCGGGGCCTTCTTCGCGGGCGGGGCCTGCTCAGCGGTGGCGTCCGCCCTGGCGGCCTGCGGGGCCGCGGCCGGCTTCTGATCGGGTGTTCCGGCCGGATCTTCGGTTGTCATCGGGGTCTCGTCTCCTACGGGTGCACGTTCAGGCGGGCCAGCAGATCGCTGTCGATCGCCGCCAGCTCGTTCTCGATGGCGCGCTGGGCTGCCCGGCGCTGGCTCGGCGGCATGGTGTCGGCGGCGTCGACGGCCACCTTGAGGTTGTCCAGCCGTTCACTCATCGCCCCGACGAAGGCCCGGCCCTCATCGGTGGTCTCGACCTGCGACACCTGCTGCGCCGACGAACGCGCCGCGTCGATCCGGGCCCGCAGTGCGGCGCTGGGACCTCCATAGGCGCTCAGCGCCGTCGCCGACACTCCGGCACGGCGCGCCTGGAACTCGACGAGCTGCTCGCGGGCGGCGGTGCCCGCCCGGTAGGCGAGCGGTCCGGCGATCGGCGCCACCAGGCGGGCCGCTGTCAGATACCGGCGGATCTTGGCCGGCGCGAGCGCTCCGGTCTTCTCGACGTTCTTGGCCTCGGCGGCGAGCTTCTTGGTCTCGGCGGCGGCAGCCTTCTCCTGGGCTTTGCCGGCGACCTTGGCGGTCTTACGCTCGTCGCGGTGCGACTTCTTGTTGTGCTTGCGCTCGGCGCGCAGCGCCTTCTTGCGCGCCCGGTTCTCTTCCCGGGCGCTGAATTTGGCCTCGGCGCGGGCGCGCTCCTTGACCAGCTTCCGCTCGGCCTTGCGGACCTTCTTGGCCGCTTTGCGCTCCGCCCGCCGCACAGTGGCGCTGGCTTTCCGTTCGACGCTCGTGGTTCGCCGGGATGACAACAGACCCATGCCGTCCTTTCCGCCGGATGCCCGGCTTACGCATGACATCTTCCAGCATTGCATAGTGTCAATAGTCGAATGAACGTCTGCAGCCGTATCCGTGTCGGCCGGGCGAGAGACCAGGAGAGGGGCGGCGGGTGGATTCTGCGGTGCTCGGTGCACGGAATCTGTCCGGATGCGAGCACCGTCTGGCACTGGACTTCAACCGCCGCGAGCAGGCCGTCCCCGTCGAGCAGACCACTGAGGCACAGCGCCGCATAGAAGCCGCGCAGATCCACCGCAACGAGGTGATCTCGGTGCTGCGCGGCCTTCAGAGCGCCGATCCGGCGTCCTACACCGAGATCGACGACGACGCCCCGCTTCGGGAACGGGTGGCCGCCACTCTGGCGGCCTGCCGGGCCGGAGTCCCGTGGATCTTCCGGGCCTGGCTGCCCAGCGACCCCGAACACGGCCGCCGAGGCCACGCCGAGGTCCTGCTCCGGCACGGGACCGGCTATCTGCCGATCATCATCGTCAACCACCGCGTCGCGAGCCCGGCCAAAGGCGAGCGCGACGCCGATGCGCCGCCGCCGTCGCTGCGAACCAGCCCGCTGTGGGGCTGGACTCCGGAGCCGGACGCCACGCGTACCGCCCGCAGCAACCGGCGCGATGCTCTCCGGCTGACGCACCTGGCGAGCATGCTCGACGACCTCGGGCTGTCCGCCTTCCCCGACCGCGCCGACTGGCAGGGTGGCGTGATCGGCTCCGACGCCGACTGCATCGTCGCCGTCGGGCTCGGCTCGCTGCTCGCCGACTACGACGAGCTGCTGGTGCGCCGCCGGGCCGTCGCCGAGGGCCGGATCGCCACACATCCGCGCAAGGTCAGCGAATGCCGCAGCTGCGCGTGGTGGCCGGAATGCGAGGTCACCCTCTATCAGGAGCGCGACCTGTCCCTGGTGATCGGCGGGAGTGCCGGTGAGGCATTGCGGGCCGCCGGAATCGTCACCTTCGACGAACTGGCCGACTACCGCGGTGAACCGCCCGAGGACTGGCCCGGGTCGGCGCGCCTGACCGACGCGGTGGTCTCCGCGAACTGCCTCCGGGACGGCATCCCGCTGGTGCGCCGGCTCGAACGGCCGTGCGTGGCCCGCGCCGACATCGAGGTGGACGTGGACATGGAGAGCTTCGGTGAGCGCGGCGCCTACCTGTGGGGCACACTGCTCACCGACACCACCGATCCCGCCGTCCCGGTGCGGTACCGGCCGTTCGTCACCTGGGATCCGCTGCCCACCGACGACGAGGCCCGCTCCTTCGCCGAGTTCTGGGGCTGGATGAAGGACCGCCGCGCAGAGGCTGCGGCACAGGGCAAGACCTTTGCCGCCTACTGCTATTCGCAGCAGGCCGAGAACCGGTGGCTGCGGGGCAGCGCCGACCGCTTCGCCGGATACCCGGGCATCCCGAGCCGCGAGGAGGTGGACGCCTTCATCGCCTCCCCGCAGTGGGTGGACATCTACGAGGCCGTCGGCGCCAACTTCATCTGTCCCAACGGCAAAGGCCTCAAACGGATCGCGCCCGTCGCCGGTTTCCACTGGCGCGACGACGAGGCCAGCGGCGAGGCCTCGATGGACTGGTACGCCGCGGCGGTCGCCCTCGACGGCACCACGCTGGACGTGAGCCAGCGCGACCGGCTGCTCGAATACAACGAGGACGATGTGCAGGCGACCAAGGTACTGCGCGAATGGCTCAGTTCCGCCGACATCCTCCGGTTGCCGACCGCCGAACAGGTGCTGAGCTGACAGACTGTCGAATCGACCCGCCGAGAGCGGGTCGATTCGACAGTCTGCGCGGTGCTCGGCGACCGGTCAGTGGGGGAGTGAGGCGGGGGTCTCGTCTCGGGGCAGCCGGGCGGCGGCCGCGCGGGCCCGGCGGCGGCGGGCGGTCACGATCAGCCGGCCGCCGACGATCAGCATGACCGCGACCGCCGCCAGAGTGCCGCCGAGCAGCGCCGGGCTCGCGCCGGCCAGGCCGTCGACCAGCAGCCAGACCGCGAAGCCGAAGAACAGTGCGGCCGCGGCCAGTGCGATGGTGCGCTCGGGCAGATGCTTGCCGAGCAGGGCGCCCACCGCGATGGCCAGCGCATCGGCGGCCACCATGCCGATCGTCGAACCGATCCAGATGCCGAGCCAGTCATGGTCGGTGGCCAGGGTGATGGTGGCCAGCATCGTCTTGTCGCCCAGCTCGGCCAGCATGAACGAGCTCATCACCGCCAGGAACACCGAGCCGGACACCCGCACCGCGCGACTGCCCTCGTCCTCGGACAGTTCATCGCCGCGCAGCGTCCACAGGGCGAAGGCCAGCATGGCCAGGCCGCCGACGATCGCCATCAGATGCGTCGGAATCGACAGGCCCAGGAAGTGACCGAAGAAGACCGACACCGCGTGCACCAGGGTGGTGGCCGTCAGGATCGCGGTCAGCACCACCCACCAGCTGTAGCGCAGCGCATAGGTCATGGCCATCAACTGCGACTTGTCGCCCAGTTCGGCGACGAAGACGACGCCGAAGCTGAGCAGGAGGGCAGTGACCATGACGACAACGTTAGGCATGCTCGCGCCGTGCCCGCAACACCTCGCACCTCCGCATATCTGCAGGTAGGAGCACAAAAATCTACTGTTCGGGTGCCCGCATCCGGATGCTCCGGGCACCCTGCCGAACCACCGGCCCACCCCCGCACAGGCAGAATGATGGGGTGAGCACCCATGCCCTCGACCCGCGCGCAGGCACCGTGACCGGACCGCTGCGCCCGCTGGAGATCGCGACTGTCGCGATCCTCTCGGGTCTGACCGTGGTCTCGGTGGTGATCGCCGCGGTGATTCCGCTGGCCACCGCCGCCGGTCTGCTGGCCCCCGTCCCCATCGCACTGATCGCCGCCCGCACCCGACCGCGCGCGGTGGTCGCCGCGGCGGTCACCTCCACGGGCGTGACCTTCGCCGTCGCCGGCCTGGCGCCGGCGCTCTCGGTGCTGACCGCGGCGATCCTCGGCGGCCTGGTGGGCGAGGTGAAGCGCCGCGGCGGCGGACTGGCGATGCTCACGGCCGTGGGTATCGTCGCCGCGCCCGTGCTGGCCGCGGCCTCGGTGCTGGTGCTGTGGGTGCTGGTACCGCTGCGCAACCTGGCACTCGAAGTGCTGGGCAACCTGGCCGAGGGCATCGGCAAGATCTTCCGCGGCGTGGGCCTGCGGTCCATCGGCGACGGCATCGACGGCTTCGGCCGCAACATCGTCGACCACTGGTGGATCTACATGCTGATCTCCGGCGCCGTCGGCACCCTGATCTCGCTGTACGTGGCGTGGTGGCTGCTGGTCGGCGTGATCAACCGGCTGGCCCACATCAAGATGGAGGACACGCTCGACTCCAGCCGCGACCTGACCGTCGACGAGGACGTCGACCCCCTGCCGCTGCGGATGTCGGGGGTGGGCTACCGCTACCCGAACACCGAGCGCGAGGTCCTGCACGGCATCGACCTGGCGCTCATCCGCGGCGAATTCGTCGCCGTGGTCGGCGCCAACGGCTCCGGCAAGTCGACCCTGGCGAAACTGCTGGCCGGTACCGAACCCACCGTAGGCGTGGTGGACCGCCCCGGCGCCCCGGGCCTGGGCCGCACGGGCGGTACCGCCGTGGTGCTCCAGCGCCCGGAGGCCCAGATGCTGGGCTCGCGGGTCGCCGACGACCTGGTGTGGGGTCTGCCGGCCGACGCCGAGGTGGACATCGACGGGCTGCTCGACGAGGTGGGCCTGACCGGCCTGGCGATGCGTGAGACCTCCGATCTGTCCGGCGGGCAGCAGCAGCGCCTGGCCGTGGCCGCCGCCCTGGCCCGCGATCCGCGGCTGCTGATCGCCGACGAGGTGACCTCGATGGTCGACCCGCAGGGCCGGCGCGACCTGATCTCGATCCTCGCCGAGCTGCCGCGCCGGCGCGGGATCACCGTCGTCCTGATCACTCACCGCGACGACGAGGCGCGCGCCGCCGACCGGGTGATCCATCTGCAGGCCGGGCGCATCGTCGAACACCGGCCGGAGTGGATGCGGCCCGAGGAGCACAATCCGCAGCTGCCGGCCGCACACGCCGGCGGGCGGCCGCTGCTGACCGTCGAGGACGTCTCGCACACCTACATGGCCGGCTCGCCCTGGGAGGTGACCGCGCTGCACCGGGTTAACCTGCAGGTGAACGAGGGCGACGGTTTGCTCATCGTGGGCGGCAACGGTTCCGGCAAGACCACCCTCGCCTGGATCGTCGCCGGGCTGATCGAGCCCAGCGAGGGGCGGGTGCTGCTCCGCGGCGAGCCGACGAGCGAGCAGATCGGCAAGGTGGGGCTGGGCTTCCAGCACGCCCGTCTGCAATTGCAGAAGACCAGCGTCAGCGACGAGATCATGGCCGTCGGCGGCGAATCCGTCGGCACCGCCGAGGTGGGCCACGTGCTGGACCTGGTGGCACTGCCCCGGGAGATCGCGGCCCGCCGCGTCGACTCGCTCTCCGGCGGCCAGATGCGCCGGGTGGTGCTGGCCTCGCTCGCCGCCTCCAAACCCGACGTGCTGGTGCTCGACGAGCCGCTGGCCGGACTCGACCCGGGGGCGCGCGAAGAAGTCCTCGACGTGCTGGCCGGACTGCGCCGGCAGGGCATCACCATCATCATCATCTCGCACGACCTGGAGGCGCTGGATCGGGTGTGCAACCGGAGAGTGGAACTGGCCGCCGGAGTGCTGGAGGGATCGCTGTGAGCCTCAAGACGCCGCCGCTGCGGCAGATCCCCGGCGACTCGGTGGTGCACCGGCTGTGGGCCGGCACCAAACTCCTCATCGTCCTGATGCTGGGCGTGATGACGTGGGTGCTGCCGTCCTGGCCGGCACTGATCCTGGTGGCGATCTGCGTCATCGTGATGGCGGTGGCCGCCGGGATCCCGCTCGGCGCCATCCCGCGTCCGCCGTGGTGGTTCTGGGTGCTCATGCTGGTCGCGATCGGTGTCTCGGGAGTCTCGGCCGGCACCCACGGCATGCTGGTCGCGCTACGCGGCACCGTGCTGGGGCTGGTGGTGCTGGCCATGTCGATCCTGGTGGTGTGGACCACCCCGATGGCCGAGCTGGCCCCGGCGCTGGCCCGGTTGATGGCCCCGCTGCGGGTGCTCCGGCTGCCCGTCGACGAATGGGCGGTGGCCATCGCGCTCTCGCTGCGCGGGCTGCCGATGCTGATGGAGGAGATGCGCATGCTGCGTGCGGCGCAGCGGCTGCGGCCCACCTCGCGGGCCGACTCCGGGCACCCGTCGGCGGAGCTGAGCATTCTGGACATGGTGGTGGCGGCGATGTCGTCGGCCATGCGCCGGGCCGCGGAGATGGGTGAGGCGATCACCGCCCGCGGCGGCACCGGCCGGCTCACCGCCTACCCGTCGCGCCCCGGGCGCGCCGACGCGGTGGCGCTGCTGCTGATCGCGGCCGCCTGTGCCGCCGCGATCACCCTGACCGTCCTGCTCTGATCCCGCCGGGCGGGCGTCCACCCGAGACCGCGGCACCGGAACCGGAACGCGCGTGTGCGCACGTGCGCGTTGCGGTTCCGATGTCGCGAACACACCCCCCGGCGCGCGGGCACCGGATGCGCGAACGGCGGCCGCCCCGGATGGGGCGACCGCCGTTCGGCGGCGTCGATCAGGCCGGGACGATCAGGCCCGAACCCTGGGTCTTCGCGCGAGCGAAGCGCTCAGCGGCGTCCTCCCAGTTCACCACGTTCCACCAGGCCTTGACGTAGTCCGGCTTCACATTCTGGTAGTCCAGGTAGAAGGCGTGCTCCCACATGTCGAGCATGACCACCGGGATCAGCGCGGCCGAGGTGTTGCCGCTCTGGTCGGTCAGCTGCTCGATCACCAGGCGCTGGCCGATGGTGTCATAGCCGAGGATGGCCCAGCCGCTGCCCTGAAGGGTGGTGGCGGCCGCGGTGAAGTGCGCCTTGAACGGCTCGAAACCGCCGAAGTCGACGCCGATCTGCTCGGCCAGGTCGCCGGTGGGCTCGCCGCCGCCGTTGGGGGAGAGGTTCTTCCAGAAGATCGAGTGGTTGGTGTGGCCACCCAGGTGGAAGGACAGGTTGGCCGACAGGCCGTACACCTTCCCCTGGATGTCGCCGGCCTCGCGAGCCTCGGCGAGCTTCGCCAGGGCGGTGTTGGCGCCGGCCACGTAGGTGGCGTGGTGCTTGCTGTGGTGCAGCTCCATGATCTTGCCGGAGATGTGGGGCTCGAGAGCTCCGTAGTCGTAATCCAGGTCGGGCAGGGTGTAGTCAGCCACGATGTTCCTCTCTCAGTGCGTTTCTCGTACCAGGTCCAATTTCTACACTCCCCGGAATGCCGTTGCGGCGCAAGGCTCAGACCCAGGCCGACGCCGTCCGTTCAACCGCCGTGTCACAGCACCATCAGCAGGACGAATGCGGCCAGCAGCGCGAGGATGGTCACGGTGATCGCCAGACACTGTCCGCGCACGTTGTACGACGTCGAGGCGATGCCTGCGGCCCGGCAGGTGTGGCGGGCCGACTGCGGCGCGCGAGTCGTGGTCACTGAATTGTCCTCACCCCGGGTGCGTCGGCAGTGACGCACTTCACATCAGAAAGCACTTCAGACCCTAGCCGTCGGGAGCGCCGCGGACAACCGGCCGGCGGCGCGAGGCCGCGCAGCGTCGTAACCTGGACGGTATGAGCCTGTTCGATCGGATGATGGCCGCCTCAGATGTCAAGCGGGTCATGGTGGACCCGGCCGACGCCCTGCCGGGGCGCAGCGAGGAGCAGCCGCTGGCTGCCGAGAACATCGTGCTGCGCCATCCCATGCGCGGCGAACCCGATGCCGACGGGAGCTACGCCGGCGGGGTGGGCCGGTGGCCCGACGGGCTGTCGGCCGTGATCTTCGGCGGCGGCTGCTTCTGGGGCGTCGAGGAGATCTTCTGGCAGATCCCCGGCGTCTACACGACGGCGGTCGGGTACGCCGGCGGCTACACGCCCAACCCCTCCTATGAGGAGGTGTGCACCGCCCGCACCGGCCACGCCGAAGTGGCGCTGGTGGTCTTCGATCCGCAGCAGGTGAGTTTCGCGGACCTGCTGGCGACCTTCTTCACCGCCCACGACCCGACCCAGGAGATGCGGCAGGGCAACGACATCGGCACCCAGTACCGGTCGGCGGTCTTCACCTTCAGCGAGGCCGACGCCGAGCAGGCCGCTGCGGCTGCCCGCCGGTTCGAGCCGGTGCTGGCCGACGCCGGCTACGGTCCGGTCACCAGCGAGATCGTCGAACTCGCCGACGCCGGGAACGGAACCTTCTACTACGCCGAGGACTACCACCAGCAGTATCTGGTCAAGAACCCCAACGGCTACCGCTGCCACGCGACGACCGGGCTCAGTTTCCCGGCCGCCGGCTGAGGCCTTGGCGGAGACCATCGACGCCGGGCAGTGGAACCGCACGCTGCTGGCCCGGCAGCACCTGCTCGACCGGGTCGACGAGGAGGCCGTCGAAGTCCTCGACCGCTGCGTGGGACTGCAGTCGCAGGACCCGCAGGCCCCCTTCGTGGGGCTCTGGTCGCGGATCGCCGGCTTCGACCCCGCCGAGGTCGACGAACTGCTGGTCGACCGGGAACTGGTCCGGATGGCGCTGCAGCGCGGCACCGTCTTCCTGATGGACGGCCTCGACGCGCGCTGGATCCGGACCGCGGTGCAGCCGGTGCTCGAGGCCGGGTTGCGGCAGAACCATCTGCGCCGGCTCTCGGCCGACCCGGCGCAGGTCGTCGACGTCGCGCTGTCGGCGTTCGGTGCCACCGAGGAGGCGCTGCCGTCCGCCCGGATCCGGGAGCTGCTGGCCGCACAGTGGCCCGACGACCCGGCCGAGGCGCTGACCGCTGTGGTCCGGGCCCGGCTGCCACTGGTGCAGGTGCCGCCGCGGGGACTGTGGCGGCACAGCGGCGGGCTCTCGTACCGGCTGCTCGACGACTGGATCGGTCCGGGTGAGCCGGCGGTGACCGGCGACGAGGCGGGCAAGGATCTGATCCGGATGTATCTGCGCGGGTACGGCCCGGCGACGGCCGGGGCGCTGGGCGTGTGGAGCGGCCTGACCGGGCTGAGCGGATTGTTGCAGGAGATGGCCGACGACTGGGAGCTGGTGGAGCTGACTGGACCGGACGGGCAGGCGCTCTACGACCTGGACGGGCTGCCGATCGTCGACGGAGCCACCCCGGCCCCGGTGCGGCTGATCGCCCCGTACGACAACGTGCTGGTGGCCAACGGCGACCGGGACCGGCTCGCCGACGCGGCCCTGTACCGGGCGACGGTCACCCCCAACGGCCGCTCGCCCGGCTTCGTCCTGGCCGACGGCCGGCTGGCCGGCACCTGGGCGCGCGAGGCGGACCGGGTGGTGCTGACGCAGCTCCGGGATCTGAGTGCGGCGGAGCGGTCGGCGGCCGAGGGCGAGGCCCGGATGCTGGAAGATTTCCTGGCTCGCTGACAGGGCACATCCCGACGTTTCGGACAACTCCAAAGGCGAGCTTGAGAGTGTCGCGGGGCGTGTTATCCACACGTTCTCCACAGCTGTGGATGTGGACAGGAGTGGACAACAGCGGATGGCGACTCTGTGACGGACGTCTCAAATGCAGATGAATCATCACCGAAATGTGACCTGGGCCACCTACTGTAGTGCGGATAGTCCACAATTCCACAGGGTTATCCACAGAAACCGCAGGGGATGTGGGAGGCCTGGGGACACCTGTGGGAAGGCGACTTATGGTCGGTTGTGGACAGCGTCTCGGTGGCTTCGGCACTCCCTTGAACGGTGGACCGGACCTCCGCTGTGTTATGCCGGGGCGTGCGCCGGCCGCACGACAACCGCGGGTGCCTCCCGGGTGGTCTGTGGAAATATGGGAGGGGTGAGCATGGACATCGAACAGATCGACGTCGTCGACCTACCGGACGACTTCTCGTCAGTGACCGACACGGTGCTCCTGGACGTGCGCGAGGGCTACGAGTGGGATGAGGCGCATGTGCGCGGGGCACTGCACATCCCGCTCGACGACGTCCCCGCGCGTCTGGACGAGATCGATCTGAACGCCGACCTGCTGGTCATCTGCCGCACCTCCGGCCGCTCCATCCGGCTGCTGCAGTATCTGGCGATGCGCGGCATCGACGGGACCTGTGTACGCGGCGGCATGGTGGCCTGGCAGGGCGCCGGCAAGCCCGTCGACAGCGCCGCGGAGCCGGCGACTTGACCCTCGACGTCTGCCCGAACTGCCGTATCCAGGCAGAGCATCGCGCCGGCCGCACCAGTTGTCCCCGCTGCGGCGGGCCGCTGACCGAGGTCGATGCGCAGACCCGGCGACCCGTGTCGCGGCGGACCGCCCCCTCCCAGTCGGCTCCGCCCCACTCCGCTGAGTCCCCGTCCGCTGAGTCCCCGTCCGCCCCGCACCGGCCCGCCCCGGCCCGGCCGGTGCGTCCGGCACCCGTCTCGTCGGCCACCAACACGGTGAGGCGCATCCTGCCCAACCGCCCGGCCCTGCGCTGGTGGGCCCATCGGCCGCCGGAGACCATTCCGCCGCCGCCGGCCCCGGCCCGGCCGCCGCAGCCCCGGCCGCAGTACCGGGAGATCCCGCGCTGGGGTCTGATCGACGTCCCGCCCGCAGTCTCGGCCGACGAGGACGCGCGCGGCCGCCTCCGATGGCGCGACCTCGGGCAGTCGTTGCGGTTGCTCGGCGGGATCCTCGCCGGTGCCGCCGTCGCCCAGCTGCTGCGCTACATCGTGCTCGTGGTCAACCGGAGCCGGCCGATCCCGGCCTGGCTGGACCTGCTGACCGTGATCGCCGTCCTGGTCTTCGGCGTGCTGGCCGCTCTCGGTGCGATCATCGCCCTGGCCGGCTTCGCGCGCTGGCTGCGTGAGGTGCGCGCGGCGGACTACCGCCGGATCGACCGGTGCGAGCCGCGCCGGCCGATTCTGCTGATCCTCGGTGCGGTGACTCCCTTCGTCAACGTCGTCACCGCCCCCTTCCTGCTCATCGAGAGCACCCGCCTGCGCGACGACGACGAGGCCCGCCGGGCCCGCCGCCGCATCGACCGACTCGCCGTGGCCTGGGGTCTGGTGAGCCTGGTGGGCCTGATCGCGCTGGTCTACCGGCTGGTGGCCTGGCCCTCGGATTCGGTGCAGACCGGCGCCGACGCCCTGGCCTGGGTGACCCTGTCCTTCGCGGCCTCGGCGGCCTTCGTCTACTGGGCGCCGCGCCGATTCGCCGCACTGGCCGAACCGGGCCGGTCCCGTCCGGTGCCGCAGCGGCGGCTGGTGCCGGCATGACCGGCGGCATCTCGCGCTCCGGAAAGCCTGCGGTGGTCGCCCACCGCGGCGCGTCGGGCGATCACGCCGAGCACACCCTGCGCGCCTACGAGGCGGCCCTCGAGCAGGGGGCCGACGGCCTCGAATGCGATGTCCGGCTCACCCTGGACCATCAGCTGGTGTGTATCCACGACCGCACCATCGACCGCACCAGCGACGGAAGCGGCCTCGTCAGCGAGATGACGCTGCCGCAATTGCGTGAGCACGACTTCGGCTCCTGGCACGACGGCACCCCGGCCGGGGTGCTGACGCTGCCGGAACTGCTCACCCTCACCCTGGACTGGCGGCGTCCGGTGCGGCTGTTCATCGAGACCAAGCATCCGGTGCGGTACGGCTCACTCGTCGAGCAGCGGCTGATGGAGACCCTGCACGAGTTCGGGGTGGGCGCCCCGCCGTCGGCCGATCACAGCCGCGCCGTGGTGATCTCCTTCTCGCCGTCCGGGGTGTGGCGGGTGCGTCGCACCGCACCGATGCTGCCGACGATCCTGCTCGGCGACACCCCGCGGGTGATCGCCGGCAGCGCCGCGACCGCCGTCGGCGCCACCGGGGTGGGGCCGTCCATCGCGACCCTGCGGACCCACCCGGATCTCGTCGACAAGGCGGCGGCCGCAGGCCGGGTCACCTACTGCTGGACGGTGGAGAACCAGGAGGACGTCCAGCTGTGCGCCGACCTCGGCGTGCGCTGGCTGGCTACCAATCATCCGGCCCGCGTCCGCGATTGGCTGGTCACCGTCGAATGACGGTTTCGCGCACCCTACGCTAGGGGCATGGGAAAGAAGAGCAAGCGCGGCAGTGGACCTCGCCCCGGAAGCAATCGGGCCGAACGAGTAGCGGCGCGCAAGGCGCGGCAGGCCGCGGCGCTCGCCGCCCCGGCGCGGCCGCTGGCCGGACTCGCCGCGGAATGCGATCTGGTGGCGATGCGTGCCTTCATCGCCGCGGCCACCGCTCAGGTGCGGTTCGCCGACGGCGTCGACGCCCCGAACGAGGTGGACTTCGCCACCATCCTGCCCGGTGCGGTCCCGGCGATGGTGCGCGAGCGCGACGCCGCCACCTGGGGTGAGCGGGGCGCGGCGAAGGGGGTCGACGGCACGGTCCGGCAGGGCCTGGCCGCGCTGCAGACCGATCCGGAGCCCGCGGATCTGGCCGGTGAACTGGCCGCGGCGATCTCCTGGGCGGCATCGGCCGAACCGGGCGCCGAATACGACGGCGAGCCGGCCGAGCGCGCCCTGACCGAGCTGCTGGATCCGGAGCAACAGCTGGACGTGGTGGTGTACCAGGACTTCTCCTGGTGGTTCGAGGGCGGCCAGATCCCGGCCGAGCTGGCCCCGATGATCGACCGCGCCAATGACACGATCATGCCCACCGCGCGGCTGACCCCCACGAGCGGTGTCGGCGCCCCCTGGTGGGTGGATGCGGGGGAGCGGGCCCACCTGCGCTGGGTGCGCCCGGAGGACGAGGACGCCCTGATGAAGGCGATGGCCCGCCTGCACGCGGCGGGCCGGCTCACCATGGGTGAGGGTTCGCGTTTCGCCGGCTCGTTCCGCACCCACGGACTGCTCGTCCCGGTCTTCGACCTGGACAACGAGAAGCACCACGAGGAGTGGTACGCGGGACTGGACCAGCTCGACGCCTGGCTCACCGAGGCGCTGGCCGACGAGTCCGATCTCGACGCCGCCGAGCGGAATTCACGCGCGGGCATCATCGGCCGCCAGGTCACTCTGCGCTGACTCGCCGGTCTCCGGCGATCCGTCTCAGGAGAGGGAGCCGGGTCCGTCGTTGAGCAGATCGTCGGGCACCTGCCGACCGTGCCGCAGGTCGTCGAAGAACGCGTCGGTCCGCTCGTCCGGCAGCAGCGAGTCGCCGTCGTCGGTGTAGGAGCTGTCGCCGGTCGGCGTGGTGGTGGTCACCGGATCGCCGCGCAGCTTCCAGGCCAGCCAGCCCAGATGCCAGAGATGGTCGCCGTCGGCGACGGTCACCGAGTCCACGGCGCCGTTGAGGAACGGGATCAGCCGGAACGGATTGAGCAGCACCGCCGGACTCGACGCCCGGGCCATCAAGGCGGACAGGAACTTCCGCTGGTTGACCACGCGCTCGAGGTCGGCGTTGGGGAAGGCGCGGGTGCGCATCAGACCCAGCGCCTGCGAGCCGTCGAGCTTCTGGCAGCCGGCTTTGAGCCGGAGACCGGCCTTCGGATCGCGCAGCGGCTGATTCAGGCACATGGTGACCCCGCCGATACCGTCGACGAGGGTGGCGAAGCCGCCGAAGCCGATCTCCGCGTAGTGGTCGATCCGCAGTTTGGTGAGCTGTTCGACGGTCTGCACCAGCAGGTTGGCGCCGCCGTTGTTGAACGCGGCGTTGACCTTGTGGCTGCCCATGCCGGGAATCGGCACGTACAGATCCCGCGGGATGCTGATCAGCATCGGTTTCCCGTGCGGTGGCAGGTGGGCCAGCATGATGGTGTCGGTGCGGGCGCCGTCGCTGTCGCCGGTCGCCAGGTCGTCCTTCTGCTGCTGGCTCAGGTCGGCCCGCGAGTCGGTGCCGACGATCAGCCAGGTGGTTCCGGGGGTGGCGGCGGGCCGGCCCGCGTACGCGGCGAGGGCATCGACCCGGTGAAGCCTGCTGTCGTAGTAGAGCATCAGCCCCACCGGGCAGAGCAGCAGGACCAGCAGGATCACCAGCAGCCACGGCAGGATGCGCCGCTTGCGGCGGCGTTTGGGACGCGGCGGTGCCGCCGGATCCGCCGAGGGGCGGGAGACCTCTGCCCGCCGCGAGCGTTTGCCTTCCGGGGGCCGGCGCCGGTCGGCGGGGGGACGGCCGGCAGCGGGACCATCGGCAGCGGGACCATCGTCCGGCCGGTTCCGCGCGATGAGCTGCGACTGCGGAAGCGGTTCGGGCTCCTGCCGGGGTGCGTATCGGTCCGGCGACCGCGGCGGTTCGTCCGACCAGGCCAGCGGAGGCTGCCCGGGATCAGCCGCGGCGGCCGGCCGGGGCCGGTCGACGGCGGTTCGGTCCGGCACCGTCGCTCCGGGACCGCGGACCGGGCGGGCCGGCGGCTGCCGCCCGCCGGCGGGCCCGGGTGCGGGCTGTGGTCCGGGCGGCGGTGCAGCGCGGCCCGGCGGTGCGACGCGCCGGGTCCGTTCGGCGTCTGCCGGGGGTGCGGTGCGCGGCTGTGGCCGGGCGCTGCGCCGGCCGGCAGGGGGTTGACTGGCCGGGGGCTGCTGGGCGGGACCGGGCTGGGCCGGTCGCGCACCCTGGGGAGGCTGCGGTGGACGGCCCTGCGGCGGCTGCTGAGCGCGCGGCGGCCGGGCTCCCTGCTGCCGGCGCGGAGACGGTGCGCCGGGCTCTCGGTGCGCACGGGCCTCCCGGGGAGGGTCCGGGCGGGCGGACCCGTCCGGGCGCCGCCGGGGCGGCGGGGGAGGCTGACTGTTCACCAGAGCGAGGGTACCGGCGCGTGGCGCGGGGCCGCCCGGTGTGGTCGGCCACCCGGCCGACGGCGGGTGACGCGGCCGAGCGGCGCCGGAACCGCGGGTGCTGTGCGACGCGGCGGAGCGGCGACCGGGAAACCGGTCTCAGGACTGCGGTGTGAGCACGTCCCTGCCGACGAAGCGGGCCAGTTCCTCGGGCAGGTGAACCGAGCCGTCGGGCTGCTGGTGGTTCTCCAGGATCGCCACGATCCACCGGGTGGTCGCCAGCGTGCCGTTGAGGGTGGCCGCGGTCTGCGGTTTGCCGTTCTCGTCGCGGTACCGCACCTGCAGGCGGCGGGCCTGGAAGGTGGTGCAGTTGGACGTCGACGTCAGTTCGCGGTAGGTCCCCTGGGACGGCACCCAGGCCTCGCAGTCGAATTTGCGGGCGGCGGAGCTGCCCAGATCGCCGGCGGCCACGTCGATCACCCGGTACGGCACGTCGATCGCGGCGAGCATCGACTTCTCGAAGTCCAGCAGCCGCTGATGCTCGGCCTCGGCATCCTCGGGGCGGCAGTAGATGAAGCCCTCCACCTTGTCGAACTGGTGGACCCGGAGGATGCCCCGGGTGTCCTTGCCGTACGAGCCGGCCTCGCGGCGGAAACAGGTCGACCAGCCGGCGTAGCGCTTGGGGCCGTCGGACAGATCCAGGATCTCGTCGCTGTGGTAGCCGGCCAGCGGCACCTCGGAGGTGCCCACCAGATACAGATCGTCGTCCTTGTCCAGGTGGTACACCTCGTCGGCGTGCGCGCCGAGGAAGCCGGTGCCGCCCATGATCTCCGGCTTGACCAGCACCGGCGGGATCATCATGGTGAAACCGGCTGCCGTGGCCTTGGCCGCGGCCATGTTCAGCAGGCCCAGCTGCAGCAGGGCGCCCCAGCCGGTCAGGAAGTAGAACCGCGAACCGGAGACCTTGGTGCCGCGCGGCATGTCGATCAGTCCGAGGGTCTCGCCGATCTCGAGGTGATCCTTCGGGTCGGTCAGCTCCGGCGGGGTGCCGACGTGCTCGAGAACCACGAAGTCGTCCTCGCCGCCGGGCGGGGTCTGCTCGGCGATCACGTTGGACAGCGCGCGGTGGAAGCCGTCGAAGGCGGCCCCGGCCTCGTTCTGGCGGGCCACGGCCGCCTTCACCTGCTCGGCGAGCGCCTTGCCGCGCTCGAGCAGCGCCGTCTTCTCGTCCCCGGAGGCCTTGCCCACCTGCCGGCCGAGCGCCTTCTGCTCCGCGCGCAGAGTGTCGGCCTCGGCGATGGAGGCGCGTCGTGCGGCGTCGGCCTCGAGCAGCTGGTCGACGAGCTCCGGGTCCTCGCCGCGGGCGCGCTGTGAATCACGGACGACGTCGGGGTTTTCCCGTACGAACTTCAGGTCGATCACGCTCTGAACCCTACTCGGGACCCGTCGCGAAGGACGACCAGGCATGATGGATGCCGATGAGTGCCACGGAAGACGACGCTCCGCAGGATCTCGCTGCGGAAGCGGAAGAGACCCCGCAGTACCGGCGATCGAGGTCGCGGCTCTACGCCGTCCTGGTCGCCACCCTCGTCGGCGCCCTGGTCGCCGGCGGCGTGATCTTCGCCCGCGGCGGCTTCGACGACGACGGCGGGCTCGGTGACACAGGCATCGGTGAGGGCACCTCGTATGAGGAGAACGACTTCACCCGGTCCACCGCCGGCGACTGCCTGACCTGGAAGCTCGAATCCCCGGGCAACCCGAAGAAGGTGGCGTGCACCGACCCGCACCGCTTCGAGGTGGCCGGTGAAGTGGACACCGCCCAGTTCCCGGGTGCCGAGTTCGGCTCCACCGCACCGTGGCCCGGCGCCGAGCGCTTCGCCGAGATCCGGGACGAGAACTGTCCGGTGATCGTCACCGGCTACCTCGGCGGCGGCCTCGACCCGCAGGGCCGTTTCGCGACCGGTCTGATGTACCCGTCCAAGGCGCAGTGGCAGCGCGGGGCGCGGGTGCTGCGCTGCGGCATCGAGCAGCCCGGCGTGAACGGCACCCAGGAGGAGTTCGTCGGCCGGGTGGCCGACGCCGACCAGTCCTTCGCCTGGCCGCCCGGCACCTGCATCGGCTTCGACGAGAAGACCCGCAAGCCCACCACCGAGGTGGTCAACTGCGCGGGGCCGCACGCCTTCCAGACCACCGGGATCGTGGACCTCGGCCAGAAGTTCGGGGCCCGCAACTCCGGCCGCGCCTGGCCCGACGAAGCGGAACAGAACGCCTATCTCAAGACGATCTGTCCCACTCAGACCAACCGCTTCTTCGGCGGGGAGAAGAACTTCACCAAGACCACCCTGAACGTGCAGTGGTCGGTGATCTCCGAGGTGAGCTGGCTCACCGGCAGCCGCAAGGCGGTCTGTTACGTGGCACTGCCCGACCGCGGCGGCTTTGCCAAGCTCATCGGCGATGCGCGCAAGGAGCTGCTGATCAACGGCAAGATCCCGGTGCCGCCGGAGGAGGGGCCGCCCGGCCGTCAGCTGCCCACTCCGGTGCCGGTGGCCCCGGGTTACGAGCCGAACCCCACCGAGGTGCCGGCTCCGGTCGGCTGATCGGCGGGACGGTGCCGGCGGGCGAACGGGTACCGAAGGCGAATGGGGGACGCAGGCCGATGACGGACGGATACGGATGGGGGATGGATACCTGTGGGGTTGGCGACTGGGGATGACGAGGCGGAGGGGAACCCGATGACGGTGCAGATCTCCGACGAACAGTTCGAGATCCTGGTGGGCGAGGCACTCGACCTCCTCCCCGAGGAGTTCATGCGGGCCATGTCCAACGTGGTCATCCTGGTCGAGCCGGTCAACGAGGAGGATCCCAACCTGCTCGGGCTCTACAGCGGAGTGGCGCTGACCCACCGCACCAGCGACTACGCCGGTTTCCTGCCGGACACCATCTGGATCTACCGTGAGCCGATCACGCGCAACTGCCGGACCGTCGACGAGGTGCGTGAGCAGGTGGCGATCACCGTGCTGCACGAGATCGGCCACCACTTCGGGATCGACGACGCCTGGCTCGACGCCCACGGCTGGGGCTGAGCGACCTGAGCGACCGCCGCCGCGCGGATCAGCCCAGCGGTTCGTCGTCGGGGCCGACGGCGGTCGAGTCCTCGTCCGGGGTGGTCGGGACCGCGGTGTCGGGGACGGCGAAGTCGGTGACGCCGCCCCAGCGCAGACAGGTCCAGCCCGAGTCGGTGAGTTCGAGTTCGACCGTCTCGGTGTTGCGCAGGTGGTGGCGCAGGGCGAACTCCGGATCGATCCCGGCCAGATGTGCGGCGACCAGCCGGATGGCGGCACCGTGGGAGACCACGTACACGTCGCGCTGCTGGTCGCCGGTGAGATTGGCGGCGGCCAGCTCGTCGATCACCGGCAGGTAGCGGGCGCGCAGCATCTCCAGGGATTCGCCGCCGGGCAGCCGCGCATCGATCTCGCCGTGATGCCAGCGGTGCACCACATCGCGGAAGGTCTCGTGGGCCTCCCGGTCGCTGCGTCCCTCCAGGTCACCGGCCTGCACCTCGTGCAGGCCGTCGAGGCTCACCGGGTCGGCGCCCCAGGCCGAGGCGATCAGCTCGGCGGTCTGCTGTGCCCGGCTGGCCACCGAGTTCACCAGCAGTGACGGGGTGTGCAGCGGATTGGTCAGACCGAACCGGACGCCCTGCCGGGCGCCGAAGTCGGTGAGGTTCGCGCCGGGCAGGGCGGTGTCGAGCTGACCGAGCACATTGGCGGTCGTCTCTCCGTGCCGAACCAGATACAGCCGTGCCATCTCACTCGTCTCCGTTGTGCAGGGCCGACAACCAGCGGTAGCTGTCGGTGTGGTCGTCTGGGGCGGGCGCCGGATTGCGGTCCACCGGCCACGAGCCGAGGAAGGTGACCCGCTCGCAGCTCCGGTACAGGGCGCGCAGCGCCTCGCTCACGGCGTCGTCGTCCAGATGTCCGGCCGCATCCAGGAAGAACCGGTACTGGCCGGGAGCGCCGGCGCCCCGCGGGCGCGACTCGATCCGGGTCAGGTCCACGCCGCGGGAGGCGAACTCGCTCATCGCGGTGACCAGACTGCCGGGCCGGTTGGGCAGATCCAGGATCACCGAGGTGCGGTCGCCGCCGGTGCGTCCGGTGGGTGGACCGGGCCGGCCGATCAGCAGGAAGCGGGTCACGGCGTCGTCGGCGTCGGCCAGGCCCTCGGCGATCGGGGTGAGACCGTACAGATCGGCGGCGATCGCGGTGGTGACCGCCGCATCGGCCCGTCCGTCGGAGACGTCTTGGGCCGCAGCGGCATTGGACGTGGAGATGACGAACTGGGCGTTGGGGAAGGCGGCGGCGACGGACTGCGTCACCTGGGCCGAGGCCACCGGGTAGGCCGCGATGGTGCGTACCGCAGTGGGGGCCAGAGGTTCACGGGCGGCGATGGTGAAGGCGATGTCCAGGCTCACCTCGTCGTAGGCCTGGATACGCGGCCGGCCGGCGGTGGGCACCAGGGCGTCCATGGTCGCCGGCACCGAACCCTCCAGCGAGCTCTCGATCGGTACGCAGGCGAAGGCGGCCTCGCCCGCGCGGACCAGGGCCAGGGCGGCGGCCGGTGAGGCCGCGGGGATGCGGGTGGCGTCCGCCCCGTCCGGGCGACGGTCCAGGAGCCGGTTGAGCGCCATCTCGGTGAAGGTTCCGGCCGGACCGAAGTATGCGTAGACGGACACACTCCCAGGGTAGGGCATCGGGGCGGCCTGCTCGCTGGTCGGCAGGCCGGCCGACGAAGCCGGGTGGGGTGCGGCCGGTGCCCGCGACCTGAGAATTACCAGCCAATTCCGCGGAACGCATTGACGCCGCGGCGCCACCCATTTAAGTTAGGCAAGCATAAGTTAGGCTCACCTAAGCAAAGCGACGGCGAGTCGATGACGGATGAGGAGGACTCGATGCAGCAGACCGAGCACAAGCCGGTGCCGGCACCCTGTGATGCCGAGCTGATCCAGACGGCATGCCGACGTGCCCACGAGGGCACCCTGTCGGTGGACGGCGCGAGCCCGGCCGCAGTGGCGATGGTGCATCTGTTCGAGTCCGAAGCCTTCATGGTGGTGCCCGACGATGCGCCGATCCGCGAGCGCGCCGAGCAGGCCTTCGACGGGCTGCCGGCCATGCTCGAACTCGCCGACTGCGCCCCGATCAGCCTGCGCGAGCGGGTCCGGTCGCTGATCTGGCTCTCGGGCACCCTGTACTCGGTGCCGGCGCCGCTCGAACGCGATCTGGCCGTCGAGATCGCCGGCGATCACCCCGACGCCCGGCTGCTGGACGTGGGGCACGGACACTGCCTGCTGCGGCTGCACCTGGACAACGCGGTCATCGCCACCACCTCGGGCGCCTCCTCGGTGGACGCCCCGACCCTCGCCGCCGCCAGCCCGGACCCGTTCTGGGAGTACGAGGGTCAGTGGATCTCGCACCTCGAGGCCGAGCATCAGGACCTCGTCTACCGGCTCGCCAGCAAGTTCCCCCAGCACCTGCAGCGCGGCCGCATCCGGCCCCTGGGACTGGACCGGTTCGGCATCACCTTCCGCGTGGAGACCCCCAACGACGACTCCGACGTGCGCCTGCCCTTCGACCGTCCGGTGACCAAAGTCGCCGAACTCTCGCAGGCGCTGCACGAGCTGGTCGGGGGCCACCGCCATGAGCACTAGTACCGTGGCCGACCGCTTCGCCGAGCAGAACGCACTCGGCTACGACGCCCGGATCGCCACCCTGGTCCCCGGGTACGCAGAACTTCACGAGATGAGCGCCGCGGTGCTCGCCGCCCGGCTCGGTGAGCGAGCCCGGGTTCTCGTCGTGGGTGCCGGTACCGGCACCGAGACGTTGGCCTTCGCCAAGGCCAACCCCGGCTGGCAGGTCCTCGGTGTGGACCCGTCACCGGACATGCTGGCGATCGCCCGCCGGCGAGCCGAAGCCGAGTCATTGCACAACGTCGAGTTCGTCGAGGGATACGCCTCCGGGATCGGCGCTGGTGAACGCTTCGACGCCGCGGTCTCGCTGCTGGTGATGCATTTCATCGCCGGCAGCGAGGCCAAGGCCGCCTTCCTCGGCGAGATCGCGGCACTGCTCGCCCCCGGCGCCCCGCTGCTGCTGGCCGACCTGGCCGAGCACGACGAGGACGATCTCGACGCGATGGCCGCCTACACCCTGGCTCACGGCGTCTCCGAGGAAGCGCTGCCGGCCATCAGCACCCGGCTGCGCGAGGACTTCCACCCGGTCGGCGACGCCGAACTCGCCGACCTGGCCGGACAGACCGGCTTCGCCGCCCCGCGGCCCTACTTCCGCGGCCTGGCCTTCGCCGCACACCAGCTGCTCCGCCGCTGACACCGGCCGCGCGGACCCGCGCGTGACGGCACGGCTCGCGCCGCGGCCCGGCGCCCGTAGGCTGATCGGGGTGAGGGCGGCGACGGAGTTCTGGGACCGGGTGCGGCGCGCACCGCAGCCCGACGTGCCCGTGGTCGACGATCCGCGTGAACGCCGGGCGCTGGTGATCGAGCTGATCATCGTCGGCGCCCTCACCTTCGGCTTCTCGGCGCTGCGCGCGCTGCTCAGCCTGATCGACGCCCAGCTCTCCGGAGGCATCGCCGCGCAGACGGTCGCGATCAACCCGGCACTCGCCGACAACCCGGCCATCGACTTCCTCCGGCAGCTGCTGCGCTTCGGTGACCTGCTGGCGATCGGCGCCCTCGGCGCGTACCTGCTGTGGCGCAGCGGAATCCGGCTCGGGCGCATCGGGCTGAGCCGCCCGCGCGGCCGGGACGTTCCGCCCGGGCTGGCGCTCGCCGCCCTCATCGGACTGCCCGGTCTGGGGCTGCTGGCCGCCGCCCGCGCCCTCGGCCTCAACGCCACCCTGCAGGGGGCGAACGACGGCCCCTGGTGGCAGCTGATCACCCTGTGCCTGGTGGCCGTCGGCAACGCCGTGGCCGAGGAGGTGATCGTGGTGGCCTACTTCATCGTCCGGCTCCGCCAGCTCGGCGCCGGATCGGGCGCGGCCCTGGCATCGTCGGCCGTCCTGCGCGGTGGCTACCACCTCTATCAGGGATTCGGTGCGGGCCTGGGGAACCTGGTGATGGGCCTGATCTTCGGGCGCTGGTATCAGGCCACCGGCCGGCTCTGGCCGCTGATCGTCGCCCACGCGGTGATCGACGTCGTCGCCTTCGTCGGATACGCGCTCCTGCACCCGCACCTGGGCTGGCTCGGCGGCTGAGCCGGGGCCGTGCTCAGAGCGCGAACATCAGGATCTCGTCGCGCGAATAGTCCAGATCCGGGTGCTCCTTGGTCAGGTGGGCCTGGGCCACCGCCACCAGCTCGTCCTCGTCGGCACCGCGCAGGAATTCGCCGCACGGGCAATGCAGGGTCGTCTTCTGTCGCATGGGGGATCGCTCCTGACTTCTCGGCTACGCCCCGAGTCTACGAATCCGCGGGCGCCGGCGGGCCCACTCGCTCGGCACGGAGCTCGTGATCGCGCGAGGTGAGGCAGCGCCCGGTGTTCAGATCCCACTGCCAGCCGTGCAGATTGCAGGTCAGCTTGTCGCCCTCGATCACCCCGAACTTGCCCAGGTCGGCCTTCAGGTGCGGGCAGCGGCGCTGAATCACCCAGCCGTCGAGTTCGACGGAGGCGTCGTCGTCGTGCGCCTCGGCGAACCAGCCGTCCGCGTAGGCGATGCGCTCATCGGTGAGACATTTGAAGAAGGTGTAGAGGTACTCGTTGTACCCGCCGATCCGCCAGGTGGTGAACCGGGTCGAGAGGAAGATCGTGTTCACCCAGTCCGGCTCGTCGTCGCGCAGCACCGTGCGCACCAGCTCCGGGGCGATCCGGAAGCCGTAGCGGTACTTGCCGTCGCCGTCCTCGCGCATCCGGACGATCCGCTGCGGGAAGTCCAGCACGAAGGTCTCGTCGCCCACCACCAGGCCCACCGGATAGCCGATGCCGTCGCAGATCAGATCCGACTGCGCCATGATCGGCTCGAACAGCGCCTTGAGCTGCGGCAGCAGCGGCTCGCCGTCGGCCGGCGCCCAGGTGGCCTTGTCCGCGGCGATGACCGGTGCGAACTTCTCCTTCATCCGCTCCAGGTAGGCCTTCTTGTTCTCGCCGAAGACCTGCTCGGGCGGATACGGGTGCTCGATCTGCTCGAGGGTCGAGCCGCTGAACACCGCCGACGAACCGGACACCATCATCAGGCCGCGGTGCCGCTGCCCGTCATCGGTGCCGTGCGTCTTCATCTGCTCGAGGAACTCGGCCTGATCCGGGAAGATCGACGCCTGATCCGACTCGCTGCCGGTGTTGAAGTCGTTGAGCGAGAACAGATCGTCGTCGAGGAACATCGGCGGTCCCGCCGACGGCACCACCCAGGTGGCACCGACCTGCTCGATGTAGGAGCGGGCCCGGTCCATGCCGCGCTGGCGCTTCTGCTTGGCGAAGTTCGCCTTCGACTTGCGCGGGATGTCGTAGACCATCGGGTACCAGATGGCGCCCGAGTACTGCAGCAGGTGCACGTCCACGTGCCCGAACTCCTGGCCCACCACGTCCAGGTCGATGGGCCGGGCGTCGTTCATGTTGAACACGGTGGTCTGGCCGTCGGAGACGATCAGACCGGAGTCGCCGATCGGACCGTCGGCGGGGGCGCGCAGCGCGATGATCATGACCTCCAGGTCGCCCTTCGGCCCGGAGACGGTGTGCTTGACCGAGTCGTGCGTCTCGACGAACGCGGTGAAGCCCAGGCGTTCGAGATCGCGCCGCAGGTCCGGCACCGGATAGTCCGGCAGCAGCACCGTCGCATCCTTGTTGACGTTCTCGATCAGATTGCGCTCGTCGTAGTGGTCGCGGTGCAGGTGCGAGACGTAGAGGTAGTCGCAGTCGCCGAGCGCCTTCCAGTCCAGTTCGGAGTTGTCCGGGAAGGGGATCCAGGAGCAGAAGTACGCGGGATTGACCCACGGGTCGCAGAGGATAGAACCGGCAGCGGTCTGGATGTGGAAACCGGCATGTCCGATGCTGGTGATCTGCACGGGGCTGAGCCTTTCGGATGGACTGGGCCGGGAGGGTGCACCGGCCGTTCACCTCAGCGTAGCGCCGTGGCCGGGGCCGATGCTCATCCGGAGGATCGCATCGGGACCAAAGACACGACTAAGCTCACCGGCATGGAACCCGTATACGACTCGGTGATCAGCGCCGCGCGTCTGCTCTGGCTCGCCGAGGGGCTGAAATTCGACATCTCCGGTGTCGAGAACATGCCCGTCGAGGGGCCGGGAGTGGTGGCGCTCAACCACACCGGATACCTGGACTTCACCTTCGCCGGCATCCCCGCCTACCTGGTCCGGCCCAAGCGCCGCTATGTGCGGTTCATGGCCAAGAAGGAGGTCTTCGACAACAAGGTCGGCGGCCCCGTCATGCGTTCGCTCAAGCACATCTCGGTGGACCGGGCCAACGGCGCCCAGAGCTATCAGGATGCCGTCGACTACCTCAAGAGCGGCGAACTCGTGGGCGTCTATCCGGAGGCCACCATCAGCCGCAGCTTCGAGCTGAAGGGCTTCAAATCCGGTGCGGCGCGGATGGCGCTGGAATCGGGCGCACCGCTGCTGCCCACCCTGGTCTGGGGTGCGCAGCGGATCTGGACCAAGGGGCATCCCCGCAACCTCGGCCGGTCCCGCGTCAAGATCGCGGTGGCCGTCGGCGAGCCGATCGCTCCCGAGGGCACCCCCGAGGAGCTGACCGCCCGGCTGCACGAGGCCATGCGGCTCAAGCTCGATCAGGTGCAGCGCGACTACGGCGAGTACCCGCCCGGCGAGTTCTGGGTGCCGGCCCGATTCGGCGGCGGTGCACCCACGCTGGAAGAGGCGAACGCCATGGATGCGGCCGACGCCGACAAGAAGGCCCAGCGACGGGCCGCCCGGGAAGACACGACCGGGGACACACACAGCGAGGGGTAATGGAAGATCGGTTCTTCGCCGGCCTGGTGGTCACCTCCCGGGCGATCTCGGCGGTTCAGGGGGTACGCCGAAGATTCTTCGGCGTGGAGAACATTCCGGCGGACGGCGGTGTGGTGGTGACGGTCAACCACACCGGCTACCTGGACTGGATGTCGGTGGGGCTCGGTCTCTACGAGGCCGGCCGGTGCGGGCGCTTCATGATCAAGTCGGAGGTGCACGACGTGCCGGTCGCCGGCGCGATCGTCCGGCGCGCCCGGACGGTGCCGGTGGACCGCTCGGCCGGCGGTGATGCCTACCGGGTGGCCGTGCAGCGGCTGCGGGAGGGTGAGGCGGTGATCGTCTACCCCGAGTCCACCCTCAGCCGCAGTTTCGAGCTGAAGGCCTTCAAGACCGGTGCGGTCCGGATGGCCGTGGAGGCCGGAGTACCGGTGGTACCGGCCATCGTGTGGGGGTCGCAACGGCAGTGGACCAAGGGCGCCCGCCGACGGATGGGCCGCGCGCGCATCCCGATCGACGTCCGGTTCGGCCCGCCGCAGCGCTATCCGCGCGGGGTGGACGTGGCCGCGGCCACCGGGGAGCTGCGGACGGTGATGGAGCAGCTGCTGCACCGAGTGCAGGACGGCTACCCGGACGCGCCGGCCGGCGCCGACTGGCTGCCGCGCCGGCTGGGCGGCAGCGCCCCGAGCCCTGAGGCGGCACTGGTGATCGAAGACGCCGAGGCGGCCGAGAAGGCCCGGCGGCGTGCAGAAAAGGCGGCCCGCCGCGGGCCGGACAACGGCGCAGCCCGCACCGGAACCGGATGCGAATGGACCCGGCGCCGGTGAGCGCACCGGAGGCGTCCCCGCACGATCCGTGGGGCCCGCCGAGCATGATCGCCTCGGATGTGGACGGCACCCTGCTCGACGGCGAGGAGATCACCCCGCGCACCCGCGCGGTTCTGGCCGGGGCCGCCGAGCGGGGCGTGGAACTGGTGCTGGCCACCGGCCGTCCGCCGCGCTGGATCCCGCCGATCACCGAACAGCTCGCCGGCACGCCGGTCCGGGTCCGATATGCGGTCTGCGCCAACGGGGCCATCGTCTACGACGTGCTCGCCGACCGGCTGCTGCACGTCGAGGCCCTCGACCAGGAGGTCCTGCGCCGGCTCGCGGCCGTCGTCGCCGAGGTGCTGCCGGGCGCGGGCCTGGCCGCCGAACGGGCGGGCGCGATCGCCGGCGGCGATGCGAACGATGCGGCCACCGCGCCCTTCGTCGCCACCAACGGCTACCAGCACGCCTGGCTCAACCCCGACCACCTCGAGGTGGACGACGAGCACATCTTCTCCGCCCCCGCCGTGAAGATGCTGGCCCGGCTGCCCGGGATGAGCTCGAGGGAGATGGCCGAGCGGCTGGCGCCGCGGGTCGGCGACCTGGCCGAGCTCACCTTCTCCATCGACACCGGACTGATCGAGTTCTCGGTGCCCCGGGTGCACAAGGCCTCCGGTCTGGCCTGGCTCACCGCACACACCGATGTCGACGGCCGGGCGCCGATCGCCTTCGGGGACATGCCCAACGACATCGAGATGCTGCGCTGGGCCGGTCTCGGCGTGGCCATGGGCCACGGCGACCCGGCCGCCCTGGCCGCCGCCGACCTGGTGGCCCCGCCGAACGTCGAGGACGGTCTGGCGCAGGTCCTCGAACGCTGGTTCTGACCTCACGGTTCATCCCCTTCACGGCCTGCGGCCGGTCGCACCGTCACCGAAAGCGTGACCCGGTTGTGACCGGCCCGGCTTGTCCTGCACCCACTTCAGTCACTACTGTCACATGAGTCCCACTAATCACACGGGCCACAAGCTGCAGCGGTGGTCCCGCGCGAATGAGGTAGTGCAGTGCCCAGAGTTCGACCCAACCGAGCAAAGAAGCGGACCGTCACGTTCGCCGCCCTCGGGCTGGCACCCGTCCTGGTGGCGGGTGGCCTGGTGGCCGGCGGCGCACAGTGGCTCGACGGCGACGGGGTCTCCCTGACCGCCGGCGAGTCCTACACCCTCCTCGGGCACGGCCACGGCCACGGCCGCGGCCTGGGACAGTGGGGCGCCTACGGCTATGCCAAGCAGGGCTGGAGCGCCGACAAGATTTTGCGTCACTACTACGGCAACACCACCGCGGGGAAGGCGAGCAACCCCGAGATCACCGTCTCGCTCAGCGAGAAGAACTCTGTGAGTGTTCGCGCGGAGGCCGGTGCCAAGGTAGCTGGGCAAACTGTGGCCCCCGGACAGGCCGTGACCCTGTCCGGGGGAACCGCCACCATCACCGCCGGCTGCGGCGGCGCGGTGGTCAAGACGGTCCAGGCCGCCTTCGTCGACCCGATCAACGCCGGCACCAACCGGCCCGCCAACGAACTGCTCACCTTCTGCTCCGGCGGCGACAAGTACCGCGGATCGCTGGGCCTGAACGGCGACGGCGTGGTGAACAAGCTGCACGTCGACGACTACGTCAAGGGCGTCATCCCCAAGGAGTCCATGCCCGGCTGGGCCGACAGCGGCGGCTTGGAGGCGCTCAAGGCGCAGGCGGTGGCCGCGCGCTCCTACGTGCTCGCCGGTCTGGCCTCCGGCCGCAAGATCGACAACACGCAGCAGTCGCAGATGTACCACGGCGCCAGCGGCGAGGACCCGCGCACCAACCGGGCCGCCGACGCGACCGCCGGCCAGGTCCGGATGCTGAACGGCAAGCCGGCGCTCACCGAGTTCTCCGCCTCCACCGGCGGCTACACCGCCGGCGGCATCTTCCCGGCGGTCGTCGACGCCGGTGACTCGATCTCGCCCAACCATTCCTGGACGCAGACCCTCAGCGCCTCGCAGATCGGCTCCGCCTTCGGCGTCGGCGCCCTGCGCTCCTTCGAGGTGATCGAGGCCAACGGTCTCGGCGAGGGCTCCGGCCGGGTGGTCAAGGTCCGGGCGGTGGGCTCCGGAGGCACCGCCGAGGCCACCGGCGACCAGGCCCGCACCAAACTCGGACTGAAGTCCGACTGGTTCTCGGTCAAAGGCCAGAAAAGCATGCCCAAAATCGTCAAACCACAGGTGGGGCCGAACGTCCCGGGGGCGGGCGGACTGTCGGACCTGCTCGATCTCAGCCCGCTCACCGCGCTGCTCAGCGGGTCGGCCCCGGATCTGAGCTCGCTGGGGCTGTCGGAGCTGTCCACCTACACCGGGCAGATCACGCCGATGATCGAGCAGCTGATCGATATCGGTACGCGGGCGCTGGCCGCCAAGCAGACCCGGGTCCACGCCACCCCGGTGGTCAGCGACAACAGTCAGGGCTCCACCGGCACGGTGGCCGCCCCGGAACTGCTGCTCGACGGCAAGGGCCTGCCCGGACTGGCCCAGATCATCGAGAACGGGATGATCTACTTCAGCCCGGCCACCGGAGCCCACGTCCTGCTCGGCGACGCGCTGACCGACTTCCTCGACCGCGGTGGCGTGGCCGCGCTGGGCTTCCCGCGCGCCGACGCCGGACGCTGACCCGTTCCACCGATCACGGCGCCGGCGCCCGCCGCGCGCCGTGATCGGCCTCTCGGATCGGGCCGACCGCCGCCAGCCTTGTCAAACCCTCAGCTTTGGTCCGATACCCTCGACAACCGTGACCGATAACAGTGCCAGTAGTAGTGCGGCCGGAACGCAGGCGCCCGGCGCCGTCGATCTGATCGTCGTCGGCTCCGGTTTCTTCGGGCTGACAATGGCCGAGCAGGCCGCGAGCCGGCTGGGCAAGCGGGTGCTCGTCGTCGAACGGCGCAGTCATCTCGGCGGCAACGCCTATTCCGAGGCCGAACCCGAGACCGGCATCGAGATCCACAAGTACGGGGCCCACCTGTTCCACACCTCCAACGAGCGCGTGTGGGAGTACGTCAACCAGTTCACCGACTTCACCGGCTATCAGCACCGCGTCTTCGCCATGCACGACGGCCAGGCCTACCAGTTCCCGATGGGATTGGGCCTGGTCAGCCAGTTCTTCGGCCGGTACTTCAGCCCGGACGAGGCGCGCGCACTGATCGCCGAGCAGGCCAGCGAGATCGACACCGACCAGGCCCGCAACTTCGAGGAGAAGGCGATCAGCCTGGTGGGCCGCCCGCTCTACGAGGCCTTCATCAAGCACTACACCGCCAAGCAGTGGGAGACCGACCCCACCAACCTGCCGGCGTCCAACATCACCCGGCTGCCGGTGCGCTACACCTTCGACAACCGGTACTTCAACGACACCCACGAGGGACTGCCCGTCGAGGGGTACACCGCGTGGCTCGAGAACATGGCGGCCGACGAGCGCATCGAGGTGCGGCTGAACACCGACTGGTTCGATGTGCGCGACGACCTGCGGGCGGCCAGTCCGGACGCCCCGGTGGTCTACACCGGGCCCCTGGACCGCTACTTCGACTATCAGGCGGGCCGGCTGGGCTGGCGCACCCTCGACTTCGAGACCGAGGTGCTGCCCACCGGCGACTTCCAGGGCACCCCGGTGATGAACTACAACGACGCCGACGTCCCGTACACGCGGATCCACGAGTTCCGGCACTTCCACCCCGAGCGCACCGGGTACCCGTCGGACAAGACGGTCATCATGCGCGAGTACGGCCGCTTCGCCGGCGACGACGACGAGCCGTACTACCCGATCAACACCCCGGACGATCGCGCCATGCTTGCGGCCTACCGGGAGCTGGCCAAGGCCGAGACCGCCGAGCGCAAGGTGCTCTTCGGCGGCCGCCTGGGCACCTACCAGTACCTCGACATGCACATGGCGATCGCCAGTGCCCTGACCATGTTCGACAACACGCTGGCGCCGCACCTGCGAGACGGTGCGCCGCTGGCGTCGGGAGCGGAGTAGATGAGTAACCCCGACGGCAACCGCCCGGACAGTGCAGCGGTCTCGCTGCTGCAGCGCGTCATCTTCCCGCGGGCCGGTGAACCGCTCGACGTGCGGTCGCTGTACCTGGTGGAGGACGACCGCAACGAGTCGCGAGCGCATGCCCTCGGCCGCACCGGAGTGCACCTCGGCGACGAGTCGCAGGTGAGCTTCTGCACATACTTCAACGCCTTCGCCGCCGCCTACTGGCGGCGCTGGACTGTGCTCGACACGGTGGTGTTGCGGGTGGAGATCAGCGGCGCCGCCGGCACCGCCCCGGCCCGGGTGGACCTGTACCGCTCCAAGATCGACGGCTCGCGCATCGCGATCGGCGGCGATCTGGTCTCCGTCGGCGACGACGGTCGCGGCGTCTTCGAGTTCCAGACCGATCTGGGCCCGTTCGAGGACGGCGGCTGGATCTGGTTCGACGTGACCACCGACGCCGCCACCGAGATCACTGCCGCCGGCTGGTACGCCACCGTCGAGCCGGAGCACGGCTCGCCGAATGTGACGGTGGGCATCCCCACCTTCAACCGGCCGGCCGATGCCGTCGCCGCGCTGTCCGCGCTCACCTCCGATCCGCTGGTCGACGCCGTCGTCGACGCGGTGCTGATGCCCGACCAGGGCACCCGGAAGGTGGTCGACGAGGCCGGTTACGCCGAGGCGGCCGCCGCCCTCGGCGACCGGCTGCGCATCTTCGACCAGGGCAACCTCGGCGGTTCCGGCGGCTACTCGCGCATCATGTACGAGGCGCTGCGGCTCACCGACAGCCCGTACATCCTGTACATGGACGACGACATCATGATCGAGCCCGACTCGATCCTGCGGGCGCTGGCCATGTCCCGGTTCGCCAAGACCCCGATGCTGGTCGGCGGCCAGATGCTCAACCTGCAGGACCGCAGCCATCTGCACTGCATGGGCGAGGTGATCGACCGGCACAAGTTCATGTGGACCGCGGCGCCCTTCGTCGAGTACGACCACAACTTCGCCAAGTACCCGCTCAGCGACCGCGAGCACTCCAAGAACCTGCACCGGCGCATCGACGTCGAGGGCAACGGCTGGTGGATGTGCATGATCCCGCGGGAATGCGCGCAGACCATCGGACTGCCGATGCCGCTGTTCATCAAGTGGGACGACTGGGAGTTCGCCCTGCGCGCCGGCAAGGCGGGCTATCCGACGGTCACCGTGCCCGGCATCGCCATCTGGCACATGGCCTGGAGCGACAAAGACGATGCCATCGACTGGCAGGCGTACTTCCACCTGCGCAACCGGTTGGTGGTGGCCTCGCTGCACACCGACGGGCCGATCGACGGCATCCTCACCTCGATGACCAAGGCGACGGCCAAGCACCTGCTGTGCCTGGAGTACTCGACGGTGGCCATCCAGAACGAGGCCATCCGGGACTTCCTGGCCGGACCGCACCACATCCGGGAGATCCTGCCGACCGCACTGGGCAAGGTCGCCGGCATCCGCAAGGAGTATCCGGACGCCGTGGTGCTGCCGTCGGCCACCGAACTGCCGCGCACCACCGGTGAGGCCACCGCGCTGGGCGTGAACGAGCCGCGCGGCACGCTGGGCAAGGTCAAGGCGCTGGCCGCGGCCGTGCGCAACAATCTGCGGCCCGCCGACCCCCGGCATCACGAGGTGCCGCAGGCCAACTATCCGCCGGTCGAGGCGCGCTGGTACTCGCTCGGCCGGGTCGACGGCGTCACCGTCACCACCGCCGACGGGCGTGGCGTGGTCTATCGGCAGCGCGATCGGGAGAAGATGATCGCACTGGGCAAGGAATCGATCCGGCTGCAGCGTCAGCTGCGGGAGCGGTTCGACGAGATGCGCGGGCAGTATCGCGACGCACACGAGGAACTGGTGAGCAAGGAGAGCTGGGCGCATGTCTTCGGAATCGACTGACCTCCCGGCGGCCGCCCCGACCGGGGAAGCCGCCGCACTGGTCGCGATCCAGTCGGCGCTGGCCGACCGGCCGGGCGTCCTCGCGGGTGCCCGCGGGCTCTCGCACTTCGGTGAGCATTCGCTCGGCTGGCTGGGGCTGGCCGCGGCCGGGGCGGTGCTCGCCGCCCGCCGCGGCGACGGCGATGCCCGCCGCCGGTACGTCGAGGCCGGCATCGGCGCCTTCGGGGCGCACGCCGCCTCGGTGGTCATCAAGCGGGTGGTGCGCCGCCGCCGTCCGGACCATCCGGCGATCCGGGTGGGTGTGGGCACGCCGTCCAAGCTGAGCTTCCCGTCGAGCCACGCCACCTCGACCACGGCGGCGGCGCTGCTGCTGGGCCGGGCGGCGGGTCTGCCGCCCGCGGCGCTGCCCGCGGTTCTGGTTCCACCGATGCTGGTGTCCCGGCTGGTGCTGGGCGTCCATTACCCTTCCGATGTAGCGGCGGGGGCGTTGATCGGGGCTGCGAGCGCTGCCGCACTGGTGGCCGCAGACCAGATCTACACCGACAAGATCCACCCCGGGCGGCCCGCGCCGTCCGCATCGAATGAGTGAGGAAGCCCAGATGAGCGAGGAGCCGATCGACGACGCCGCCGGCCCGCCCAAGAACCTGGTGACCGGTCTGATCAAGGCCGTCCGTCCGCGCCAGTGGGTGAAGAACGTACTGGTGCTGGCCGCTCCCGTGGTGGCAGGCAGCACCGACACCCTCACCGACGGCCACAAGATGGGCATGGTCGGCATCGCCTTCGTGGTCTTCTGTCTGGCCGCATCGTCGATCTATCTGATCAACGACGCGCTCGACGTGGAGGCCGACCGGGCGCATCCCACCAAGCGTTTCCGGCCGATCGCGGCCGGCGTGGTGCCGCAGAGCCTGGCCTATGTGCTGGCCGTGATCCTGATGGCCGCCGCGGTGGGGCTCTCGTTCATCGCCAACTGGCAGCTGGCGCTGGTGATCGGCATCTACCTGGCGATCCAGCTGGCCTACTGCTTCGGTCTCAAACACCAGGCGGTGCTCGACATCTGCATCGTCTCCTCGGGCTTTCTGCTCCGGGCGATCGCCGGTGGTGTGGCCGCCGACATCGTGCTGTCCAAGTGGTTCCTGCTGGTGATGGCCTTCGGTTCGCTGTTCATGGCGGCCGGCAAGCGCTACGCCGAACTGCAGCTGGCCACCTCGACCGGCGCCAAGATCCGCAAGTCGCTGGAGTACTACACGCCCACCTACCTGCGGTTCGTGTGGACCCTGGCGGCCACCGCGGTGGTGCTCTGCTACGGCCTGTGGGCGTTCGACACCCAGGGCGACCCGGCGATGCACGACGACAACGTCTTCTACGCCCTCTCGGTGGTCCCGTTCACCATCGCGATCCTGCGCTATGCGGTGGACGTCGACGGCGCCAACGCCGGCGAGCCGGAGGAGATCGCCCTGGGCGACCGTGTCCTGCAGTTCCTCGCCCTGGCCTGGCTGATCCTGGTCGGTATCGCCGTCTATGGCTGATCATCTGTTCACCGAGGACCCCGGCGCCGACTCCGGCGCCGGGGACTCTGCGCAGCCGCGCTCCGGCCGGCACGCCGCCCGCGGGGCGGCCGACGACGCCTCCGAGCATCCGCAGGGCCTCGCCGACGGCACCGCCGGCGAGCCGGACCCGGGCTCCGGTGCAACGTCGCCGGACGGCGCCGGGCATCGGGCCGGGGCGACCGGCGGACCGCGCCGCTGGGTGCCGGCGGTCAGCTGGGCGATCAGCGCGATCACCGTCTCGGTCTTCTTCGCCATCGGTGCGTGGCAGCGGCGCTGGATCGCCGACGACGGGCTGATCGTGCTGCGCACCCTGCGCAATCTGCTGGCCGGGAACGGCCCGGTCTTCAACGCCGGCGAGCGGGTGGAGGCCAATACCTCCACCGCCTGGACCTACCTGCTCTGGTTCTGGGCGTGGGTGACCGGCGGACAGCTCGAATACGTGGCGCTGTGGGTGGCGCTGGTGCTGTCGGTGGCGGCGATTCCGCTGGCCATGTACGGCACCGCGCGGCTCTACGGCGGCTGGCGCAACATCGGCGGCGGGATCACGCTGCTGCTGCCGCTGGGTGCGGTCATCTACATCGCTCTGCCGCCGGCCCGCGACTTCGCCACCAGCGGCCTGGAGAACGGGCTGGTGATCTTCTGGATCGCCGGACTCTGGTGCCTGTTCCTGGCCTGGGCCAGGCGAGAACCCGGCCGCACCGACTGGCGGGCCCGGTCGGCTTTCCTCGCACTGGGCTTCGTGGCCGGGCTGGCGCCGCTGATCCGTCCGGAGATCACGATCTTCGGCGGGCTGGTGCTCCTGGTGCTCTTCCTGGCCCCGGTCGGCTGGTGGATGCGGCTGGCGCTGGTGGTCACCGCGGCGGTGGTGCCGGTGGGCTATCAGATCTTCCGGATGGGCTACTACGCGGTGCTGGTGCCCAATCCGGCCATCGCCAAGGACGCCAGCGGTTCCAAGTGGAGCCAGGGCTGGACCTACCTGACCAATCTGTTCGGGCCGTACACGCTGCTGCTGCCGGTGATCCTGGCGATCGTGGTGGGCATCGCACTGGCGCTGAGCCGCCCGCCCGGGGCCACCCCGGAGGAGATCGACCCGCATGATCCGTCGGCCGATGACGCCGCGGACGTGATCGACGATGTGCTCGACGACGTGGACCGGCCGCTGGTGACCCGGTGGAAGGACTTCAGCTCCCGGCTGCAGCAGCCGTCCACCGTGGTCGTCGTGACGCTGCTGGCCGGTGTGCTGCTGACGCTGTACTGGATCCGGCAGGGCGGCGACTTCATGCACGGCCGGGTGCTGCTGGCCCCGCTGTTCATCCTGCTGCTGCCGGTGATGGTGGTGCCGGCCACGCTGCCCGCCCACGCCCGCAGCGCCTTCGGCCGGCGTCAGCTGGTGGCCGGGGTGCTCACGGTGCTGGCCGTCGCGGGCACCGCGTGGTGGGGTGCGGTCGCCTCGTCGAACGTGCTGTCCGCGTCGCCGATGGACATCGGCCGCAACGGCATCGTCGACGAGCGGCGCTTCTACGTGGCGAACATGGCCAACGAGAACCCGGTCACCGCCGAGGACTATCTCGACTATCCGCGGATGCGCGCGATGGTGGCCAAGATCGACGAGTTGCGCGAGAGCGGCGGCATCATCCTGCCGTCGGGCAACTACGACGAGTGGTATGTGGCCGAACTGGGCACGCGCGGGCAGAAGGACCGGAAGACCACCGTGTACTTCCTGAATCTGGGCATGACGAGTATGAACGCCCCGCTCGACGTGCGGGTGGTGGACCAGATGGGCCTGGCCTATCCGCTCGCCGCGCACACCGAGCGTCTGGTGGACGGCCGGATCGGTCACGACAAGAACCTGCCCACCGAATGGGTGGTCGCCGAATCCGGCGGGGTGGTCGGCGGCCGGGGCCTGCCCGGCTACCTCGACGGCTACACGGTCAGAGAGGCCTACGTCGCCCTGACCTGCCCGCAGACCCAGGACCGGTTCGAGTCGTACAAGGACACCTGGTCGTTTGCCCGGTTCAAGAGCAACCTGCGGCGCTCGGCCGAGTTCAACAGCTACCGGATCGCCCGCATCCCGGAGTACGAGCTCGCGCGCTGCGGACTGACGCCGCCGGTGGTGCGCGGCGAGCGCTGACCGGCGCGGCAGCGGCCGGCATCGGGGGTGTCGGCCGACCGGGGGGATCGGGTGGTACGGGTTTGGTGTCGTTTGTCTCGGAACGGTAACGTCCTGCGCGAAGTCCTCGATACAGGGGCGACGGTGATCAGCCCGGACCGGGATTGAAAACTGGAAAATCGAAAAATGCCAGCAACGACACTGTGACGACGCTCACACTGTGACAGGTGCCGGGGTGGTCTCGGCTACGCTTCCACGGGAGCTGGTTGTGACATGTGTTGTCTGATGACACTGAGTGACATCAAAGAGGGTGGTGTTGCGGGAGAGTCTCCCGCCACGCCGAGACGAGAATCTTCAGGAGAGTGAACAGTCGATGCGCGCAAGTACACGCACCTCGCGTACCGGGAGGCGGGCCGTTGCCGCACTGGTGGCTGTGCTGACGGTGATGGGACTGGTCAGCACTGCGGTGGGCACCGGCGGCGCCGAAGCGGCCACCCGGTACACGATGTGGATCAACGCCTGCGGCATGCCCACCAACGGCGCCTTCGGCAACAAGCCGATGACGCCCGGCATGGTGAAGGTGAACTACTGGCACCGCAGCGGCAACACCCGCACCGTGGTGATGCTCGACGGTATGCGCGCCCAGTACGACCGCAGCGGCTGGGAGATCAACACCAACGTCTCGCGGATGGCCAACAGCGGCGTGAACGTGGTCATGCCGGTCGGCGGACCGGCCAGCTTCTACACCAACTGGGATGCGCCGTCGAACTTCAACGGCCAGAAGAAGCGCTACATGTGGGACTGTGTGATCAACCAGAAGCTGATCTCCAAGCTCCGCTCCGGCGACCGCGGCCGCCACTTCGCCACCAAGGGCGGCAAGTTCGCCATCATGGGTATCTCCTCCGGCGGTAACGCGGCCCTCGTCTCGGCGGCCCACAACCGCAGCAAGTACTACGCCGCGGGCTCGCTCTCGGGCTACAACTTCCTCTCGGCTCCCGGTATGCGCACCGCGCTGCGCCTGGCCATGCTCGACGTGGCGCCGCAGCCGTGGAACGTCGACTCCATGTGGGGTCCGCCGTGGAGCCCGCGCTGGACGCAGAACGATCCGTTCATGAACATCAACCGGATGCACGGCCTCAAGCTCTACATCGGCTCGGGCAACGGCCTGTTCGGCAAGCACAACAACCCGGCCAACGTGATCGACGACCTGTTCAAGGGCACGCCCCTGGAGCTGCTGGCCTTCACCCAGGCCAAGGCGTTCGAGGTGGGTGCGATCGCGCAGGGTCTGCATCCGATGACCTTCTACGCCAACGGCACCCACGCCTGGGGCTACTGGCAGGACATGGTCTGGAACGCCAAGGCTCGTGGCTTCTTCCGCTAGGAGGCGGCCGGCGGCTATGAAACATTAGTCACACAATTCACATGCGTCACAGCGTGGCGCACGGACATCGGGACGCTCCGCGTGTAAGAACACACGTGGAGCGTCCCGTTTCGTCTATGCGTGGGCGTGCAGGAACCCGTCGGGGACGCAGGTGAAGGAGCAATCAGGTGACGGTGAGGACGACCATGGGCCGCAGCGCCCGGGCGCGGGCGGCGCAACGATCGATCACGGCCGTCGCGGTCTCGGCGGCGCTGGTGATTCCGGCGACCGTGCCGGCCGCCTACGCCGATCCGGCGCCCAAGCCCGGCGCCACCACGCAGAAGTCGGCGCCCAAGAAGACCAAGAGCGCGCCCAAGCGCAGCAAGACCGCCGAGAAGCCCGCCGCGCGGGCCACCCCAGGCCGGGTCACCAAGACCTTCTGGTACTCGAGCCACCGCGTGGCGCTGTGGGTGTACTCGCCGGCGATGAACACCGAGATCCAGGTGCAGCTGCTGCTGGCCCGCGACTGGTTCGCCAAACCGCAGGAGAAGTTCCCGCAGCTGCTGACCCTCGACGGGCTGCGCGCGCAGGACGATCAGAGCGGCTGGATCCTCAACACCGGGATCGAGAAGTTCTACCAGGACAAGAACGTCAACGTAGTGCTGCCGGTGGGCGGCGAGTCCAGCTTCTACACCGACTGGAAAGAACCGGACAACGGCAAGAACTACAAGTGGGAGACGTTCCTGACCAAGGAACTGCCGCCGATCCTCGAGGGCGACTGGCGCTCGACCGATGTGCGCGGCGTGCAGGGACTGTCGATGGGCGGCTCGGCGGCGATGATGCTGGCCTCGCGCAACCCGGGCTTCTACAAGTTCGCCGCCTCCTACTCGGGCATCCTGCAGATGTCCTCGTACGGCATGCCGCAGGCGGTCCAGTTCGCGCTGCGCGACGGCGGCGGCTACGACTCGATGAAGATGTTCGGTCCGCCCAGCGATCCGGCCTGGAAGGAGCACGACCCGTACCTGCTGGCCGACAAGCTCCGCGGCACCAGCCTGTACATCTCCTCCGGCAACGGCATGGTGGGCCCGCACGACAAGCCCAGCGACATCCCGATGCTCGCCACCAACTACTCCGGCGTCGGCCTGGAGGTGATCTCCCGGACCACCAGCCAGCAGTTCGCGGCCAAGCTGGCCAAGGAGGGGATCCCGGCGCAGGCCGTCTACCGGCCCTCGGGTACGCACACCTGGCCGTACTGGGAGTTCGAGATGCAGCAGGCCTGGCCGCAGGCGGCCAGCGCCCTGGGCCTCTCGGGCGACAAGGTGGCCTGCAAGGTGGGCAAGGCCTTCGCCAAGGCCCCGCAGGTCCGCAGGCTCGGCGGCTGCCTCACCGGCCAGTACGCCGTGCCCGGCGGGCAGGCGCAGGACTTCCGCGACGGTCGCATCTTCACCGGACCCGACGGCCCCAAGGTGGTCGGCGGGGCGATCGGCGGCGCCTATGTGCCGGCCTTCGGAAAGCTCGGCCTGCCGACCAGCGACGAGAAGACCACCAAGGACGGCAAGGTCAAGTTCAACACCTTCGAGCGCGGCAAGATCACCTGGACGCCGACCGGCGGCGCCCGGGTGGAGGCCAAATAGCGGCCCATCGCTGAGAGTCATCTGAGGATCTGCCGTGTTTACGCAGGTGAAGACCCTTGCCGACGCGGGATCGCCGCGGCGGGCAGGTAGCCTCGAAGCCATGAGCAAGCTCTTTCGTGCCGCGCTGACGGTCGGCTTCGCGCTGGTCGGTGTGGTCGCCGTCGCCGCCTGCGGCGACTCGTCGACCGCCACCGCGCCGCTGACCCAGGACGTCACCACCCGGCAGGTGTCCTCGGAGGACTCCTCGTCCTCGTCGGCGGCCGCCGAGGCGTCCAGCCAGGCCGAGGAGGCCGCGTCCAAGGCCACCAGCACGCTGCCGGCCACCAAACCGGACTCGAGCACCAAGGTCCCGGGCAACTTTCCGGGCGGCGGCGGTGGGGGCGCGGCGCAGCTGACCGACAAGGAGCAGGCCTACCTCGCCGCGCTCAAGCAGCAGAAGGTGGCCTTCATGGGCGACGACGACGGCTCGGTGTCGCTGAGCATGGGGCACTACGTCTGCGATGCGCAGGCCAAGAAGGTGGATCCGATGCTGATCAAGGTCACCGTCCGCGCCGGTATCGGCCCGATGACCGACAATGAGGACCAGGCCAACGCCAAGGCGGACAAGCTGATCGCCACGGCCGACCAGAAACTCTGCTGATCTGGTGAGCCGCCGAGTCAAGATCGCCCTGTTCCTGGGGTTCCTGTCGCTGATCGCGCTGGTCCTGGTGATCATTCTGGTGATCGTGCTGCTGCCGTCGCCGCCCAAGTCGCCGTCGCCCGGGCCGGGCGGCGGCAGCACCTCGCCGTTCACCGAGCGTCCGCAGGCGCAGCCGGCCGACTGCCCGGACGTGCTGGTGCTGTCGGTGCCGGGCACCTGGGAGTCCAAGGCGTCCGACGATCCGTACAACCCGACCGCCAACCGCAAGTCGCTGATGCTCCGGGTCACCTCGGAGCTGCAGCAACGCTTCGACCGCTCCCGGGCGGAGGTCTACACGGTGCCCTACGTGGCGCAGTTCCGGAACCCGACCGTGCTCACCGATCGGCAGCGCACCTACGACGACTCCCGTGCGCAGGGCCTCAAACGCGCCCGGGCCAAGGTCCGCAAGACCAATGAGCACTGCCCGCTGACGACCTACGTGCTGATGGGCTTCTCCCAGGGCGCGGTGATCGTGGGCGATCTGGCCAGCGACCTCGGTAACGGCCGCGGCCCGCTCTCGGCCCAGGACCAGGATCTGGTGCTCGGCGTGGGCCTGATCGCCGACGGCCGCCGCCGTTCCGGCGAGCAGCACGATCTGGGCAGCCCCGCCGGGGTCGGCGCGGAGATCTCGCTCGGCGGAATCGGCTCGCTGGTCGGCGGCATCACGATGACCGGCTCGCGGACGGGCGGCTTCGGTGAACTCGAGGACCGCACCTATTCGATCTGCGCCGGCGGCGACCTCATCTGCCGGGCGCCGACGGTGAACAATCCGCTCACCGCGGTGAGCGAGCTGCTCGGGGCGATCAACAATCCGGTCCACGCGATGTACGCCACCACCAAGTACTGGAGCCGCAACGGCGCCAGCGCCACCGAGTGGATGTACGGATGGGCGGCGGATCTGATCGAGAACGCCCCGCATCCGGCACACAGCTGACGGCACGGCCTTCCAGATCCGTGCCGACCGGCTCCGCGGGTCTTTTGAGCTCGGCTCACCTGCTGCGTTAACCTTTTCGTGACATACACGGGCAGCCTGCTGTCCACCATGTGTACGACAGTGCAAGGAGTGCAGTCCGTGACCCCACCTCAGAGCCCCGGCGCGGGGCCGGCAGCGTCGGCCACCCACACCGCCGAAGGTCTGCGGAAGTTCCGTTTCGGTGCCGGCGGCGAGGGCAACAAGGACGAGGGCGGAGCCCGCAAATTCGTCGCACTGGCCCAGACCGCCGAAGAGTACGGCTATGACACCTTCGCGGTGCCTGACCACCTCGGCAACCAGGTGGGCCCGCTGGCGGCGCTCGGTGCACTGTCGCAGGCCACCAGCCGTATCCGGCTGGCCACTTCGGTGCTCGCGAACGGTTTCCGGCATCCGGCCATCCTGGCCAAGGAGGCCACCACCATCGACGTGCTCTCCAAGGGCCGGCTCGAACTGGGCATCGGCTCGGGCTGGATGAAGGAGGAGTTCGACAAGGCCGGACTCGAGTTCGGCACCCCCGGCGAGCGGATCCGCCGGCTCGACGAGGCGTTGACCATCCTCGACCGGCTGATGCGCGGCGAGACCCTCGACTTCGTCGGCGAGTTCTATCAGATCAACGGCCTCGAGGGCACGCCCCGCCCGCGTCAGGGCCCTCGGCCGCCGATCGCCGTCGGCGGCGGCGGCCCGAAGATGCTGGCGCTGGCGGCCAAACACGCCGACATCATCTCGGTGGCCACCGGCACCACCAAGGAGGGCAAACTGCGGCTGTCGGACATGACCATCGAGAAGACCGTCGAGCGGGTGGACCGGATCCGCGAGGCCGCCGGCGACCGCTTCGACCAGATCGAACTGAACTGGACCATCGCGACAATCGTCGTCACCGACGACCGCGAGGCCACCGCTGACATGGCGCTCAAGGCGCTGGCCCAGGGCTATCCGCCGAACATCGCTCAGGACGTGGAGCTGACGGTCGAGGACATCCTGTCCTCGCCGTATCTGGCCTTCGGCAGTTTCGAGGAGATCGCCGAGCAGATCCGCGAGGTGCGCCGCCGCACCACCATGAGCTACATCGGGGTGTTCCCGACGCAGATGGACGCCTTTGCGCCCGTCATCCCGCTTCTGCGGGAGTAGTAGAATCAGCGACGGTTTTGTGCGCCCGGCAGTTGAGGAGAGTGTCTGCCGGTATTGGACAGGGTGCGGCCGGTCTTTCGACGGGGCGAGTGCGACCGCCGCCACGAGTGTGAATGAGAACCCGCGCGGCGCGCGGGACAGGAGTTTGTAAATGCTGAAAACGGAGTTCGAGGAATTCCTGGACGAGTCGGGCAACCTCGCGATCACCGAGGATGCGACCCTCGTCGACTACGTCGAACGGAACGTCCGGGAGCAGGCCGACACGCTGGCCTACCGGTTCATCGACTACAGCCGTGAACGCGACGGCGAGCGACTGGACCTGACCTGGGCGCAGTTCGGCAAGCGGCTCAAGGCCGTCGCCGCCCGCCTCCAGCAGATCACCAAACCCGGCGATCGCGTGGCCATCCTGGCCCCGCAGTCACTCGAGTACGTCATCGGCTTCTTCGCCTCGCTGTACGCCAGCAATATCGCCGTGCCGCTGTTCAGCCCGGACGAGCCCGGTCACACCGACCGGCTCACCGCGGTTCTCGCCGACTGCGAGCCGGCCGCCATCCTCACCTCCACCAAGTCCGCCGAGGCCGTCCGCGACTTCTTCTCCGGCCGGCCCGCCAAAGACCGTCCGCGGGTCATCGCCGTCGACGCCGTTCCCGACTCGGTCGGCAGCTCCTGGGTGCCGCCGGTGGCCGGCACCGATCACAACCGCGACACCGTGGCCTATCTGCAGTACACCTCCGGATCCACCCGCATCCCGGCCGGTGTGGAGATCACCTACGAGGCGGTGGCCGCGAACTGTCTGCAGATCTACGACTGCATCGAGATCGACCGGAACGCCCGCGGCGTCACCTGGCTGCCGATGTTCCACGACATGGGTCTGCTCACGGTGATCCTGCCCGCCCTCGGCGGCCGCTACGTCACCATCATGAGCCCGGCCGCCTTCGTGCGGCGCCCCGGACGCTGGATCCGGGAACTGGCCGCCGACGACGACAACGCCCCCACCTACGCCGCCGCCCCGAACTTCGCCTATGAGCACGCCGCCGCCCGCGGTCTGCCGCAGGCCGGCGAGGAGCTCGACCTGTCCAATGTGATCGGCCTGATCAACGGCTCCGAGCCGGTGACCGTCTCGTCGATGCGCAAGTTCAACGAGGCCTTCGAGCCGTACGGGCTCTCGCCCAAGGCGATCAAGCCCTGCTACGGCATGGCCGAGGCCACCCTGTTCGTCTCCGCCACCCAGCGCGACAACGCCGCCCGGATCGACTACGTCGACCGGGACAAGCTGAACCAGGGCGAGTTCGTGCCGGTCGACGAGAACACCGAGGGTGCGGTCGCCCAGGTCTCCTGCGGCCAGGTCGCGCTGTCCGAATGGGCCGTGATCGTCGACCACGAGACCGCCACCGAACTGCCCGACGGCCGGGTCGGCGAGATCTGGCTGCACGGCATCAACATCGGCAAGGGCTACTGGAACAAGGACGACGAGACCAAGGACACCTTCCACAACGTCCTGACCAACCCGCTCCCGGAGGGCAGCCACTCGGCCGGCACGGCGCCGGACGCCCAGTGGATGCGCACCGGCGACTACGGCGTCTTCTACGAGGGCGAGCTCTACATCACCGGCCGGGTCAAGGACCTGGTGATCGTCGACGGCCGCAACCACTACCCGCAGGACCTCGAGGCCAGCGCCCAGGAGGCCAGCAGCAACCTGCGCCCCGGCTTCGTGGCGGCCTTCGCGGTGCCGGCCAACGAACTGCCCGCCGCGGTCTTCGAGGGGGGGTTCTCCGGCCTCAGCCCCGACCCCGAGGATGCCTCCGAGCAGCTGGTGATCGTCGCCGAGCGCGGCCCCGGCCGCAAGGCCGATCCGGCCGAGATCGCCGACGCAGTGCGGGCGGCCATCGCCGGCCGGCACGGCGTGATGGTGCGGGATCTGCTGCTGGTTCCGGCCGGTTCCATTCCGCGCACCTCCAGCGGCAAGATCGCGCGGCGGGCCACCCGGACCGCGTACATCGACGGCACGCTGCGCGGCGGCTACAAGCAGAACGCCTTCCCGGACGCCGGCGAGTAGCCGACGGCGGACCGACAGTTGAAGCCACACGCTTCCGGCCCGGTATGACCCCCGCGGACATACCGGGCCGGAGCGTACAAACAACAACAGCAGCGCACGAAGAACAACAGCGCACGAAGAACAACAGCGCACGAAGAACAACACTGCCGATAAGTAGGCTGGTAAGCGATGTCTGACACTGAGAACAACGAGGCGCAGGTCCCCGCGGCCGACGCCGACGGCACGATCGGCCACACCCCCGACACCGGCGCCCCCGGCACCAGCGCCACCGAGGCCGACGCACCCGACACCGAAGCCCCCGGCACCGGCACCGGCAGCGACGGCGAGACCGCCGGCGGACTGACCGTCGAGGAGCTGCGCGACTGGCTGCGGGCCTGGGTGAGCCGCACCACCGGCCTGCCGGAGGACCAGATCTCCGACGACCGGCCGATGGAGGAGTTCGGGCTGGCGTCGCGCGACGCGGTGGCGCTGGCCGCCGACGTCGAAGACCGGACCGGGGTGATTCTCACCGCCACCGCCGCCTACAACCATCCGACGATCGCCATGCTGGCCAAGCGCATCATCGAGGGCGATCCGGACGAGGGGCTCGCCGCCGACGCCGACCGGTTCTGGGAGCGGGAGCGCTCCGCCGACGACGACATCGCCATCGTCGGCCTCGCCACCCGTTTCCCCAAGGCCGGGTACACCCCCGAATCCACCTGGCAGGCGCTGATCGACGGGGTGGACGGCATCACCGATCTACCTGCGGACCGGTGGACGGAGTTCACCTCCGATCCGCGGATCGCCGAGCGCATCGCCGAGGGCAACGTCCACGGCGGCTACCTCGACGACGTGACCGGCTTCGACGCCGACTTCTTCCAGATGAGCCCGCGTGAAGTGGAGATGGTCGACCCGCAGCAGCGGCTGGCCCTCGAACTGGCCTGGGAGGCGCTCGAGAACGCGCACATCCCGGCCAGCGACCTGCGCGGCGGCCCCGTCGGCGTCTTCATGGGCACCTCCACGAACGACTACCAGATGCTCGCCACCCTGGGCCTTGGCGAGGGCGCCGCCGAGACCGCGGCCTATGCGCTGACCGGTACCTCGACCTCCATCGTCGCCAACCGCGTCTCCTACTTCTACGACTTCCGCGGTCCGTCCGTCGCGCTCGACACCGCATGCTCGTCGTCGCTTGTGGCCGTGCATCAGGCGGTGCGCAGCCTGCGCAGCGGCGAATCCGAGGTCGCGCTGGCCGGCGGCGTCAACATGATCGTCACCCCCGCGGTGACCCTGGGCTTCGACTCGATCGGCGCGCAGGCGCCGGACGGGCGGATCAAGGCCTTCTCCTCCGACGCCGACGGCATGATCCGCGCCGAGGGCGGCGGTGTCTTCGTGCTCAAGCGTCTCGCCGACGCCCGCCGCGACGGCGATCAGGTGCTGGCCGTGGTGGCCGGTTCGGCGGTCAACTCCGACGGCCGGTCCAACGGCATCTTCGCCCCCAACCCGGAGGCGCAGGTCGGCGTGCTGCGCGATGCCTATGCCGATGCCGCCGTCGATCCGCGCACCGTGGACTACGTGGAGGCGCACGGCACGGGCACCGTCCTGGGCGATCCGATCGAGGCCGATGCGCTCGGCCGCGTCGTGGGCCGCGGACGCACCCCCGACGCCCCGCTGCTGCTGGGCTCGGCGAAGACCAACTACGGCCACATGGAGGCCGCGGCCGGAGCCGGTGCGCTGGCCAAGGTGGTGCTCTCCCTGACCCACGGGCAGATCCCGGCCTCGCTCAACTACGCCGGACCCAACCCGTACATCCAGTTCGAGGCCACCAACCTCAAGGTGAACACCGAGAACAGCGACTGGCCGCGATACTCCGGCCACGCTCTGGCCGGCATCTCCGGGTTCGGTTTCGGCGGCACCAACGCGCATGTCGTGGTCCGCGAGGTCCTTCCCGAGGATCTCGTCGAGGCGCCCGCCGGTGCCGGCGAGGCCGGCGGCGCACTGCCGGAGTCCGCGGACCTGCCCGCCGATGCCGACGACGACGAGGACTACCTGACCGAGGCCGAACGGGCCGTGCTGGCGGCGCAGGCCGCTACGCCGGCGCCCGCCGAGCCGGCCGCGCAGGACGATCCCGCCGCCGGCTTCGCCCCGTGCGCGGTCGAGGGCGCCGTGGTCCCGCTGGTGGTCTCCGGCTTCCTGGCCTCGCGTCGCCGCAAGGCCGCCGCCGACCTGGCCGACTGGCTCGACAGCCCCGAGGGCCGGGCCGCCGACCTGGTGGAGATCGGGCGCACCCTGGCCCGGCGCAACCACGGCCGCACCCGCAGCGTGGTGATGGCCCGCAGCCACGACGATGCGGTCAAGGGCATGCGCGCCGTGGCCGACGGCAAGGCGCTGCCCTTCGTCTACACCGCCGACTCCCCGGACGCCGCCTCCGCGGTCTGGCTGCTCAGCGGCTTCGGCTCGCAGCACCGCAAGATGGCCAAGCAGCTCTACACCGAGAACCCCGTCTTCGCCGGCCGCGTCGACGCCGTCGACGAGTACGTCCAGGCCGAGCTCGGCTACTCGATCGCCGAGCTGTTCCTCGACGACGAGCAGACCTACGGTATCGAGACCAGCCAGGTGGGGATCTACACCATCCAGGTGGCGCTGGCCGACACCCTGCGGCACTACGGCGCCGAGCCGGGTGTGCTGGTGCCGCATTCGATGGGCGAGGCCTCGGCGGCCTACATCAGCGGCGGCCTGTCCCTCGAGGATGCGACCCGGGTCATCTGCCAGCGCTCGCGCCTGATGGCCGAGGGCGAGTCCTCGCTCACCGGTGACGACATCCGGCTGATGGCGCTGGTCGAGTACAGTGCCGAGGACATCACCGCCGTGCTCACCGACTACCCGGACCTGGAGATCTGCGTCTACGCGGCACCCACCCACACGGTGATCGGCGGGCCGGAACCACAGGTGGACGCGATCGTCGCCCGCGCCGAGGCCGAGGGCAAACTCGGCCGGAAGCTGCAGACCAAGGGCGCCAGCCACACCTCGCAGGTCGAGCCGATCCTCGGCGAACTGTCCTACGAGCTGACCGGAATCGCCCCTCAGCCGCTGGCCCACCCGATCTACAGCTCCGTCGACCGCGAGGAGTTCTACCGGGCCGGCAGCACCGTGCACACGGTGGAGTACTTCCTCAAGGGCCTGCGGCACAGCGTCTGGTTCTCCCAGGCCGTCGCCAAGACGGTGGAGAACGGGCATCGCACCTTCATCGAGCTGGCGCCCAACCCGGCCGTCCTGATCTCGGTGGCCGCGGTCACCTTCGGGGCCGGGGTGCACAACGCCGAACTCATCGAGACCCTGCGCCGCAAGGAGGACGAGAGCTACGGCCTGGTCAACGCGCTGATGAAGCTGTGGGTGCACGGTCATCCGGTGAACGTGGGCTCGCTCTTCGGCACCGGACAGGACCTGCCTTACGCGCCGGTGCCGCGGACCCGGTTCGAGCGCAAGCCGTACTGGCTCACCGCCGCCGTCTCCAGTTCGGCCGGCGTCGCCGCCGTCCCGGGCGCCCATGTGGCGCTGCCCGACGGCCGGCACGTCTTCGGCGTCGCGGTGAGTGCGGTGACCGATCCGACGCAGCTGGTGCTGGCCGCCGCCCGGGAGGTGCTCGGCGATCCCGTCGTCGCGGCCACCGAGGCCGTCGCCGAGTTCCCGCGCGACGGGCAGCTCACCACCACGCTGACCCGGCATCCGGGCGGCGCGGCGGTGACCGTGCACGCCGACGCCGACCACGGGCATGCGCTGCTCTTCGAGGCCGCCGTCACCGGTAGCTGGGGCGATCGCCCCGCCGCGACGGCAGCCGCGGCTGCTCCAGTCGCAGCCGCCGCGGAGACCCCGATCGGTGCCACCGAGGGCACCTCGTCGCTGGTCGTCGAGGACGAGATCGTCGACGACATCGGCAACACCTGGGATCCGGCGTCCGGCGAGTCCGTGGGCGACCGGCTCGCCCTGATCGTCGGCGAATCGATGGGCTACGACCCGGAGGACCTGCCGCGTGAGGTGCCGCTGATCGAACTCGGCCTGGACTCGCTGATGGCGGTGCGCATCAAGAACCGGGTCGAGTACGAGTTCGACATCCCGCAGCTGCAGCTGCAGGCCATGCGCCAGGCCAATCTGGCCGATGTGGAGAAGTTCGTGGCCTTCGCGGTGACCCACCGCGATCAGCTCGACGAGCTGTCGGCGACTGCGGCCGGCGAGGGCGAACTCGACACCGCAGCGCTCAACGCCTACATCGACGACCAGCTGGCCAAGGATGCCGCCGCGGCCCCGGCCGAACCGGCGGTCGCCGAGACCGCGGCACCGGCTGCGACCGAGACCGAGGCGGAGACCGCGCCACCGGCACCGACCGCACCGGAACCGGCCGCACAGCCCGCCGACCGGCCGGCTCCGGAGGCCGCGGCCGCGCCAGCCGACATCACCGATCAGAAGGCCGTCGCCGACGCGGCCGGATCCGACGTCCCGCCCCGCGATGCGGCCGAACGCCTCACCTTCGGTGTCTACGCCAAGGTCACCGGTACTTCGGCGGGCGGCATCTTCAACAAGCTGCCGGTGCTCACCGAGGAGGTCGCGCAGGAGCTCACCGACCGCCTGAACGAGCGGACCGGCGGCGACATCGACGTCGAGGACGTCCTCGACTCGGAGACCATCGAGGAGATGTCGGGCTATGTGCGCGAGCACCTGGACTCCGGCGCCGACACCGACGGCTTCGTCCGCTTCCTGCGGCTGGTGCCCGAGGGCCGGAAGGTCTACGACACCAGCGCCGGGGACCCGTCGCCGATCCTGATCTTCCATCCGGCCGGCGGCAACACCACCTCCTACGAGGCGCTGCTCAAGCGGCTCCCCGAGCAGGTCCCGGTGATCGGCTTCGACCGTGGCGTGGAGGGCTCCATCGAGGAGCGGGTGCGCGACTACGTGCCCCGGCTCAAGGAGATCCAGCCGCACGGACCCTACGTCCTGGTGGGCTGGTCGTTCGGCGGCGCGCTGGCCTACGGCGTCGCGCAGGTGCTGCGTGAGCAGGGCGACGAGGTGGCCTTCGTCGGCCTGATCGACGTGGTCCGGCCGCGGGCGGACATGATCGAGACCCCCGACACCAAGCGCGAGCGCCTGGAGCGGTGGAAGAACTTCGCCGTACGCAACTACGACCTCGACGAGGACATCCCCATCCCGATGGACCGGCTGGTCGAGGCCGACGACGAGGGCCAGTTCCAGATCATCATGGAGATGATGTCGATGAGCTCGACCAAGATCCCGGGCGGGATCATCGAGCACCAGCGGACCTCGTTCATCGAGAACCGCATCCTCGACCAGATCCAGCCGCAGCCCTACGAGGGCAAGGTGGTGCTCTACCGCGCCGATCGGATGCACGACGGCGCCATCGAGCTCGAACCCAAGTGGGCCGAGATCGACGAGGACGGCCGGTGGGGCGAGGTGGTCGACGACCTGGAGATCCTGCACATCGGCGGCGATCACCTGTCCATCGTCGACGAGCCCTACGTGGCCAAGGTGGGCGCCGACCTGGGCCGGCGGATGCTCGATGTGAACGCGTCGGCGAAGTGACGGTGCACGCCGGCGAGACGGTCGGGAAGTGGAAGGAACTGCGATGACAGACACGACGGCGGCCAAACTCGCCGACCTGCGCGAGAAGCTGGAGCTCGCCAAGGAGCCGGGCGGCGAGAAGGCGATCGCCAAGCGTGCCGCGAAGGGCATCTGCTCCCCGCGCGAACGGCTGCGGATGCTGTTCGATCCGGGCACCTTCGTCGAGATCGGCGCCCTGGCCAAGACCCCGGGGGCCGGGCACACCGGCTACGGCGACGGCGTGGTGACCGGGCACGGCTTGGTTCACGGGCGCCCGGTGGCGGCCTTCAGCCACGACCAGACCGTGATGGGCGGCACCGTGGGCGAGATGTTCGGCCGCAAGGTGGCCGCGCTGATGGAGTGGGCCGGCAAGATCGGCTGCCCCATGGTGGGCATCAACGATTCGGCCGGCGCCCGCATCCAGGACGCGGTCACCTCACTGGCCTGGTACGCCGAGATGGGCCGCCGCAACGATCTGCTCTCGGGTCTGGCCCCGCAGGTGTCGGTGATCCTGGGCAAGTGTGCCGGCGGCGCCGTCTACACCCCGGCCAACACCGACATCCTGGTCGCGGTGGAGGACAAGAGCTACATGTTCGTCACCGGGCCGGACGTGATCAAGCAGACCACCGGCGAGGAGATCTCCGCCGACGATCTGGGCAGCGCCCACAATCAGGCACGGTGGGGCAACATCCACCACGTGGCCGCCGACGAGCAGGCCGCCTTCGACTGGGTGCGCGAATACCTCCAGTACATGCCGTCGAGTGCGCATGAGGAGCCGCCGGTGATCAATCCCGGACTGGAGCCGGAGATCACCGAATCGGATCTGTCGCTCAACAGCTTCATGCCCGACAACGACAACGCCGGCTACGACATGCACGACATCCTGGTCCGGCTGTTCGACGACGGCGCCTTCCACGAGGTGGGCGAACTCTTCGCACCCAACCTGATCACCGGCTACGCCCGCGTGGACGGGCGCAGCGTGGGCGTGGTGGCCAACCAGCCGTCGGTGATGGCCGGCATCCTCGACACCGACTCCTCGGAGAAGGGCACCCGCTTCGTGAGGACCTGCAACGCCTACAACATTCCGCTGATCTTCCTGGTGGACACCCCGGGCATCCTGCCCGGCCTGGTGGAGGAGCAGAAGGGCACCATCCGGCGCTCGGGCAAGTTCCTGTACGCCTACGTCGAAGCCGACGTCCCCAAGATCACGGTGGTGCTGCGCAAGGCCTACGGCGGCGCCTACGCGGTGATGGGCTCCAAGCAGCTCGGCGCCGACATCAACTTCGCCTGGCCGTCGGCCAAGATCGCGGTGATGGGCGCCGAGTCGGCGGCCGCGGTTCTCACCCGCAAGCAGACCGAGGGACTCTCGGCGGCCGCCGCGGACAAGGTGCGCCAGGACTTCATCAAGTTCTACGACGCGATGATGGCCACCCCGTACCTGGCCGCCGAACGCGGCTACATCGACGCGGTGATCGAGCCCGCACAGACGCGGCTGCAGCTGCGCAAGGCGCTGGCGCAGCTGCGCGACAAGCAGGTACTGCGCACCCAGCGCAAGCACTACCTGATGCCGATCTGACGGCGATCCCGAGCCGACTGCCCGGGCCGCCCGCCCACCGGTGGGCGGCCCGGTGCATCCGGGGGCTCAGACGGTGTGGCCGACGAGCAGGCCGATCGCGTAGGTGACCGCCATCGCCAGCGCCCCGCCGATCACCACCCGGGCCGTCGGCCGCCACGGCGAGGCGCCGCCGAGCAGTGCCCCGGTGGTGCCGGTGATCGCCAGCGCGATCAGCACGGTGACCACCGCGACCGGGATCCGCCAGTGCGCCGGCGGGAGCAGAATGCCCAGCAGCGGCAGCAGCGCCCCGACGGTGAACGAGACCGCCGACGAGCCGGCCGCCTGCCAGGGGCTGGTCAGCTCGTCCGGGTCGAGCTTCAATTCGGCTTCGGCGTGCGCCGCGAGCGCATCGTGGGCGGTGAGCTCCCGGGCCACCTGATGGGCGGTGTCCGGGCGCAGCCCCTTCTCCTCGTACAGTCCGGCGAGTTCGGCGAGTTCGGCCTCCGGGTCGTCGCGCAGTTCACCCTTCTCCTTGGCCAGCAGGGCCCGTTCGGAGTCGCGCTGGGTGCTCACCGAGACGTACTCGCCCAGCGCCATCGAGACCGCCCCGGCGGCCAGCGCGGCGATACCCGCGGTGAAGATCGGCTCGCGTGCGGTGGTCGCGGCGGCGACACCCACCACCACGCCGGCGGTGGACACGATGCCGTCGTTGGCGCCGAGCACCCCGGCCCGCAGCCAGTTCAGCCGGCCCGCGAAGCCGTCGACGTGCGGCTCGTCGGGATGGGCGTGCGGGTTCTCGGCCACCGGATCGGTCACCCGCTCCATCTTGCCGGACCCGTCCGACGGTGCACAAGCAAGGGTTGCCGACGCTTCCCCGCCCGCCGACGGGTTCAGAGATCTCCGGGCAGTTTGTCGGGCCGCAGACCGCGCCAGGACGGGTGGCGCAGGTGGCCGGTGGACGTCCAGTCCAGGAAGCGCACCTCGGCCACCAGCGTCGGCAGAACCCAGACGGCGCCGCTCGCCACCGGGCGGTCGAGCCGATCGGTGAACGGGCAGGCGCGGATGCGCAGCGGCTGGAGCCGGGCGAGCAGGTCGGCCGCCTGCCGCCGGCTGAAGCCGGTGCCCACCCGGCCCACATAGCGCAGACCGTCCGCCTCCGGCAGGCCCAGCAGCAGCGACCCCAGCTCCGCGTCGTCCCCGCGGCCGGGCCGGTAGCCGCCGATCACCACCTCGACATCGTTCCAGTTCTTCTGCTTGCGCCAGTCCGGGCTGCGCCGGCCCGGCCGGTAGGGCGCGCTGCGCCGTTTGGCCACCACCCCCTCCCAGCCGAGTCGCCGGGCGGTGGCCAGCGCCTCGGCGCCGTCGCCGTCGACCAGCTCCGGCACCACGATCACCGCCGATCCGTCGAGCAGCCCGGACAGCCCCTCGAGGACGGTGCGGCGCTGCTCCCACGGCCGGCTGCTCAGGTCGCTGCCGTCGAGCCACAGCACGTCGAACAGCCGCAGCTCGATCCGGGGCTCCTCGGCGTCCCGGTGCCGCGCGGCCAGGAGCGCGAAGTCCGTCCGTCCGGCGGCGTTGACCGCCACCAGTTCGCCGTCGAGCACCACATCGTGCCCGGACAGCAGTCCGGCGAGCTCCGCGAGCTCGGGATGATCGGCGGTCAGGTCCAGCCCCGACCGCGACTGCACCCGCAGCCGTCCTCCGGAGACCCGCACGATCACCCGGTAGCCGTCCCACTTGCCCTCGAACGCCCAGTCCTGCGCCGCAAGCTCCTCGATCGGCTCGTCGACGGCCAGCATCGGCCGGACCGGGCCCGCCACCACGGTCGACGGTGCCGGGACCGCCGGTGCCGGCGGTGCGGAGGAGTGCAGCGGCCGGCTGCGCGTGGAGCGCTCCCGGCGGTACCGGCCCAGATCGATCACCTCCCCGCCGTCGCCGAGCGCCGGCGCCGGTGCGGGTGCCGGGTCCAGTCCGGCCAGCAGATCCCCGTCCGCGGCGAATCGCTCGGCCACCTCCGAATACAGCAGCTGCCGCAGGTCCGGCTCGCTCAGCTCCGACCAGGTGCGCGGCGCCGCCGCCCACGGCCGGTCGCGGCCGCGCAGCGAATACGGGCACAGGGTGGTCTTGGCCGGATTGTTCTGCGACCAGTCGATGAACACCTTCCCGGTGCGGCCGGATCGGCTCATCGCGGCGGTGATCTCGCCGGGAGCCTGGGCGGCCAGGTCGAGCGCGACCTGCTTGGCCACCGCCGCCGCCGAGGTCGCCTTCACCGGTGCGGGCAGTGCGGCGTAGACGTGGATGCCGTTGCCGCCGCTGGTGACCGGGTACGCGCTCAGCCCCGTCGCCGCCAGCACCTCCCGGATGGTCAGCGCCACCTGGGCGCATTGGGTCAGCGGCACGTCCATACCCGGGTCCAGGTCGAAGACGATCCTGTCGGTGCGCCGCGCCCCCTCTTCCGCGAGCGCGATCCGCCACTGCGGCACATGCAGTTCCAAGGCTGCGAGCTGACCGAGCCACACCAGATCGGCCCGGCTGCGGGCCACCGGATACGCTTTGGACTCGCCGCGATGCTCGATGGTGAACCGGGCGATCCACTCCGGGGCGCCGGCGGGCAGGGCCTTCTCGAAGAACACCGCCGAACCGGTGCCCGCCGGCCAGCGCTTCCGGGTGATCGGCCTGTCGGTCAGGTGGGGGAGCAGGCCGTCGGCGACGGCCAGGAAGTACTCGATGACGTCGTACTTGCGGGTCTGGGTCTGCGGATACAGCACCCGGTCCAGGTGGGACACCGCGATCCGGTGCCCGTCGATGTCCAGATGCGAGCCGCCCATGCCCCGATTGTGCTCTTCGGTCCGTGTCCTCTGACAGTGATCGATGGCACAATGGGCCTCTATGCGGTCCATCTGGAAAGGCGACCTGAGCTTCGGCCTGGTGAACGTGCCGGTCAAGGTGTACTCGGCCACGCAGAGTCACGACCGCGCCTCCCATCAGGTCGACGCCTCCGACGGCACCCGCATCCGCTACCGGCGGGTGCGCGAGGGCACCGACCAGGAGGTGGACTACAGCGCGATCGCCAACGCCTACGAGACCGACGAGGGCGGCGTGGTGATTCTCAGCAAGGACGACCTTGCGTCCCTGCCGGTCACCAGGAGTCCGGAGATCGCCATCACCGAGTTCGTGCCGGCGGACCAGGTGGATCCGATCTACTTCGACAAGGCCTACTACCTCGAGCCGTCGTCGAAGTCACCGAAGGCCTATGTGCTGCTGGCCCAGGCCCTCGAACGCACCGAACGCCTCGCGATCGCCACCTTCACCCTGCGCAACCGCACCCGGCTGGCCGCGCTCCGGGTGATCGACGGGGTGATGACGCTGCAGACCCTGCTCTGGCCGGACGAGATCCGGACCCCGGAGTTCGGCTTCCTCGACGCCGAGGTGCCGATCCGGCCGCAGGAACTGGATATGGCGGCGTCACTCATCGAGACGATGGCCGCCGACTTCGATCCGGCCCAGTACGAGGACACCTACGAGGTGGAGCTGAGCAAACTGATCGAGTCCAGAGCGGAAGGCGGACAGGCGTTCTCGTCCGATCAGAACGCCCCCGAGGCCGACGCCGGCGACGACGAGGTGGCCGACCTGCTGGCGGCGCTGCGCGCCTCGGTCCGCGACCGGGGCGGTGACGAGCCGGCCGAGCCGGCGCCGACGACGAAGACTGCGGTCAAGAAGACTGGGGTCAAGAAGACTGGGGTCAAGAAGACTGGGGTCAAGAAGTCGGCGGTCAAGAAGACGGCGGCCAAGAAGACGGCGGCCAAGAAGACCACTGCGGCCAAGAAGACCACTGCGGCCAAGAAAGATCCCGCCGGGAAGACAGCGGCGAAGAAGACGGCAGCGAAGAAGACCACTGCGGCGACGCGTAAGCGGACGGCGAGCTGAGTCCGGCCCGCCGATGAAATACAGGGAGTGAAAGAGCAGATGGCACAAGCGGATTCGTCAGAGGAGAGCTTCGACGTCCTGATCGTGGGAGCCGGGCTGTCCGGCATCGACGCCGCCTACCGGCTGCGCGAACGCAACCCCGGACTGACGTACTCGATCCTCGAACGGCGCGAGCGGATCGGCGGCACCTGGGACCTGTTCCGGTACCCGGGAGTGCGCAGCGACTCGGACATCTTCACTCTCAGCTTCCCGTGGAACCCGTGGCGCGGTACCCGGCTGATGGCCCACGGCGACGAGATCCGCGACTACCTCGAGCAGACCGCCCGGGACTTCGGCATCTACCCGCACATCACCTTCCGGACCGAGGTGCTCGCCGCCGACTTCGACACCGGCACCGATCTGTGGACCGTCGACGCCATCGTCGACGGTCAGCCGCGCACCCTGACCGCTCGTTTCCTGTACATGTGCACCGGCTACTACAGCTACGACCACGCCTACCGTCCGGACTTCCCCGGCGAGGAGAACTTCACCGGCACCCTGGTGCATCCGCAGTTCTGGCCGGAGGATCTCGACTACGCCGGCAAGAAGATCGTGGTGATCGGCAGCGGCGCCACCGCTGTCACGCTGATCCCGGCGCTGGCGGAGACCGCGGGACACGTGACCATGCTGCAGCGGTCGCCGACTTATCTGTTCCCGTATCCGTGGCAGGATCCGATGACCACGGCGGTGCAGGAACTGCTGCCCAAGCAGCTCGCCCACGACCTGACCCGGTACCGCAACGCCGGTCTGACGATGGGGCTGTACCTGTTCTGCCGACAGTTCCCCAAGGCCTCGCGCCGGCTCCTGCGGTCGATCGCCAAACGCAATCTGCCCAAGGGCTTCGAGGTGGACACTCACTTCAAACCTGCCTACGAGCCGTGGGATCAGCGCCTGTGCGTGATCCCGGAGAACGACTTCTACAAGGCGATCGCCGGCGGTGCCGCCGACGTGGTCACCGACACCATCGACCACTTCACCGCCGACGGGATCGTGGTCTCCTCCGGCGACGAGATCAAGGCCGACATCGTGGTCACCGCCACCGGCCTGAACCTGATCGCGATGGGTGGTGCCGGCCTGTCGGTGGACGGGGAGGCGGTGAATCCGGGGGAGAAGTACGCCTACCGCGGCTACATGCTCGACGACGTCCCCAACCTGGCGTGGTCGGTGGGCTACACCAACGCCTCCTGGACCCTGCGGGTGGACCTGACCAGTCAGGCCGTCGCCGAGCTCATCGAGTACATGCGGGTCAACGGCTACACCCGGGCCTACCCGACCCTGCACGGCCGCCGGCCCGCCACCCACGCGCTGCTCGAACTGGACTCCGGATACGTCCAGCGCGCCGGCGGCAAGCTGCCCAAGGCGGGCGAGAAGGCGCCCTGGCAGGTGCGGCACAACCTGATCCTCGACGGCATCGACGCCCGCCGGTACGACGTCACGCAGGACATGGTCTTCGGTACCGGCAACTCCCGTCCCCCGGCCGGTGGATCCGCCGGGACCCGCTCCGACCAGATGAAGGAACGATGACCACAGCACTCGATCGCGACCAGGCGGTCGCGGACTTCTTCGCGCGGGTGGAGTCCCAGCAGATCAGCGACCCGGCCGAGCTCGACGCCATCTGGGCGATGCTCGACACCGTCACCGTCGAGGAGATCCTCGGCGACTGGCGGGGCGGCGAACTGCCCACCGGGCATCGGATGGACGGGCGGCTCGCGGCGGTCAGCTGGTACGGCAAGTGGTTCCGCAGCTGGTACGACGTGGCGCCGATGGTCTGCCGCGGCGAGGACGGCGAGCTGTACTCGAACCTCGAGATCGGCAAGGGTGCGGCCAGCCTGTGGGAGGTGGGCTTCCGCGGTGAGGTCACCGCGTCGATGGTCTACGACGGTCAGCCGGTGATCGACCACTTCAAGCGGGTCGACGGGAATACGCTGATGGGCATCATGAACGGCACCACCTCGCTGGTGCGCGAGCGGCACTTCTACTTCTATCTGCAGCGTGACGGGCAGGACCGCTGATGGTGACCGTGAACCTCGGCCGCAGCCGGCAGAACGACATCTACACCGGGGGCGTTCACGGCCGCCGGCCCACCGTCCCCACCGACTTCGCCGAACTCGAACGCCGCGCCGAGGCGACGATGTCGCGGCGCGGCTGGGCCTACATCGCCGGCGGTGCCGGTGAGGGCCGGACGATGGCCGCCAACCGTGCCGCCCTCGACTCGTGGGCCATCGTGCCGCGGGTGCTGCGCGATGTGAGCGAACGATCCCTGGAGATCGAGCTCTTCGGCCAGAAGCTGGCGGCGCCGGTGCTCTTCGCGCCGGTCGGCGCCGGGGCGCTGGCCCGCGAGAACGCCGACGTGCTGATCGGTCGGGCCGCGGCCGAGCTCGGCGTGCCGTACATCTTCTCCAATCAGGGCTGCGCCCCGATGGAGGAGGTGGCCGCGGCGATGGAGCGTGTCCGTCCCGGGGCGCCGCGCTGGTTCCAGCTCTACTGGTCCACCGACGATCGGCTGGTCGCCAGCCTGATCAGCCGGGCCGAGAAGATGGGGGCGGCGGCCCTGGCCGTCACCCTCGACACCACCATGCTGGGCTGGCGGCCGCAGGACCTCAATCTGGGGTCGCTGCCGTTCGCGCGGGCCGAGGGCATCGACCAGTACACCTCGGATCCGGCCTTCTGGGAGATCGTCCGCGAGCGGCTGGCGGCGGCGACCGCGGAGAAGCCGGAGGTCTCGATCGGCGCGATCAAGACCCTGCTGCGCATCGCGCGCAACGTGCCCGGCTCGGTGCTGAGCAACATCCGCACCCCGCACGCGCGCGCCGCCGTGCAGACCTTTCTCGACATCTACTCCCGGCCGTCGCTGAACTGGGACGACATCGCGAGCCTGCGGCAGCGCACCGAGCTGCCGATCGTGCTCAAAGGGGTCCTCCACCCCGACGACGCCCGCCAGGCCGCGGCGCTGGGCGTCGACGGCATCGTCGTCTCCAACCACGGCGGACGGCAGATCGACGGATCGATCAGCTCCACCGATGCGCTCGTCGACATCGTCGACGCGGTGGGCGGCAGCCTCAAGATCCTGGCCGACTCCGGGTTCTACACCGGCGCCGACGTCTTCAAGGCGCTCGCGCTCGGGGCCGACGCGGTCTGCATCGGCCGCCCGCACATGTACGGGCTGGCCCTGGCCGGCGCCGAAGGGGCCCGGGACGCGGTCGCGAACATCCTCGCCGAACTCGATCTCACCCTGGGGCTGTCCGGGCACACCGACGTCGCCGGCCTGGACCGGTCCGCGCTCAAGTACCTGGGCCGCTGACGGCCCGGCCGCGAACGCCGGATCAGACCAGCGGACGCCCGGTGCGCAGCCGCCAGCGCACATCGAGCAGGAAGGCGTTGAGCGGGAACTGGCGCACCGGCTTGGGGCAGCCGCGCAGCACGATCCGGGCGACGGCGTTGTGGGTCTCGAAGAACCGGCGCTGCCACGGCTTCTGCTCGATCCGCATCTTGGCGCGGAACGGCGCGGGCAGGAACCCGATGGTCATCGCCTCGGAGTACCAGCCGCCCAGGCGGCGCACCACCGGGTGGGCGAACTCCATCCGCACGATCCGCATCAGGTACTCGCGGATGGTGTCATCGATCTCGAGGTCGTCGACCGTGGTGTTCCAGTAGTCCTCGAAGTCGGCGCGGGTGGCCGGCCACAGTTCCGGCGGCATCTGCAGGGTGGTGCCCATCACCGCGCCCTGCCGGTACGCCTCCTCGGTGATCCGACGCGGATCGCCGTACAGCCGCTGGACGTCCTCCCAGCCGCGGTAGAGGCAGGCGGCCACCCACAACTGCAGCGACGGATCGAAGGCGTTGTACTTCACCGGGCTGTTCTCGTCCGAGCGGACGTGGGCGTGCGACCTGTTCACCGCCTGCCGGTACTTCCTGCGCAGCTGCGGGCCGCCCATGGCGGCGACCGCGAGGTAGGTCAGGGTGGTGCGGGTGCGCTTGGTCGGGTTCTTGAACAGATTCCCGCTCTCGACCTTGCTCTCGTACACGCCGTAGCCGACGGCCGGCACGGCGAGCTGCATGATCACATTGGCGGGACCGGCGAGCAGAGCGGCGCCGAGCATCTCCATGCCGGTGGAGTCGACGTGGTCGAGTTCCTCGCGCCGGGAACGATGCATGTTCTCGGCCGGGAACTCGGTCTGCGCACTCGCCTCGATGCTCACCGCGGCCTCCTCAAAATGTGATAACAGATGTTTCCACTTACTGACATCGATTGAACTACCGCCGTGATGCGGTGTCAAGATGGGAAGCGTGGTGTCTCAGCGATCGGCCGGCGAGTCGGCACAACTGCGTGCCTACGGCGGAGAGGACGGCGGCTCCCGGGTGGCCCGCCGGCGCACCGCGCTCATCGAATCGGCGCTGGATCTGCTCGGGGCGCCGGAGCCGGCGCCGGTGACCGTCCGCGGCGTCTGCGCTCGCGCCGGACTCACCCCGCGCTACTTCTACGAGAGCTTCACCGGCGTCGACGATCTGGTCGGGGCCGCCTACGACGAGGTGATCGCCGAGTTCGCCGAACGGGGGCAGGTCGCCTTCGCCTCCACGCAGGATCCCCGGCGCCGGGTGGCCCGCGCGGTGCGGGCCATCGTCGACGTGGTCGACGACGATGCCAGGAAGGGGCGGCTGGTCTTCTCGGATGCACCGGTCAGCCCGGTGGTGGCCGCCAAACGCGGGGACTCGCTGCTGCTCTTCGTCGCCCTGACCGCCGACTCCGCGCAGGAGGCGCTGGGCCTCTCGCCGGGGCCGGAGGTGACAGCGGCCGCGCACTTCCAGGTCGGCGGCCTGTCCCGGCTGCTGGCCTCGTGGATCGAGGGCACGGTGCAGATCGACAAGGAGTCGCTGATCGGCGTGTGCGTGGGCATGCTGCTGCCGAACAGCCTGGCGCGTTAGGGTGATCAGATGACCAGCTGGCGAGAGTACGGGCCCGTCGACTTGCCGTCCCCGCTGGCCGCTGCGCTCGCCGCCTTCGCCGAACACGGCTACCACGGCACCTCGGTGCGGGACATCGCGGCACGAGCGGGGCTGTCGGTGCCGGGACTCTATCACCACTACCCGTCCAAACAGTCACTGCTGCAAGGCTTGTGCGAGATCACCATGATGGACCTGCTGCGCCGGAGCCAGGAGGCGCTCGACGAGGCCGGCCAGGATCCGGTGCGGCGCTTCGATGCGCTGACCGAGTCGCTGCTGCGCTTCCACATGTTCCGTCGGGAGCAGGCCTTCGTCGCCTCCACCGAGATCCGCAGTCTCGATGCGGGCTATCGCGAGATCTACGTGGGGCACCGCGACCGGCAGCAGCGGATGATCGAGGGCGTGGTGGACGCCGGCGTGGAGGCGGGCGTGTTCACCACCGGCTATCCCAAGGATGCGGCGCGGGCGCTGGCGACGATGGCGGTCGGCGTATCCACCTGGTTCACTCCCAGTGGTCCGCTCACCGCCGACGAGCTGGTGCGCCGGAACCTGCAGATCGCCCACGACATGGTCCGGTACGTCTCGCCGGTCTGATCGCTACTTGACGCCGGGCGGCGGCATCCGGGTACAGTGTTCGCAGCAACCGAGCGAGCGCTCGGTCATAGTGGCTTCCGGCCGGCGATCGGACACGGCCGGGGTGAAGGAGAGTGTGGGATGTCCATCGATCTGTCCTATCGGCCGGAGGTCGTCGACCTCGTCGACCGCACCCGGCGCTTCATCGCCGACGTGGTGCTGCCGGTGGAGAACCGGCATGCGGGCGACGTGGAGGCGGCCGGCGGCGACGACCTGCGGCGGGAACTGAACGCGCAGGCCAAGCAGGCCGGTATCTTCGCGCCGCACGCACCCGTCGAGTTCGGCGGCCTGGGCCTGAACATGTCCGACCGTGCACCGGTCTTCGAGGCCGCCGGCCGCTCCACCTTCGGGCCGGTCGCCCTGCACCTGGGGGCACCGGACGAGGGCAACGTGCACATGCTCGCCCACATCGCCACCGACGCGCAGAAGCAGAAATACCTCGCACCCCTCGCCGCCGGCGAGGTGCGCAGCGCCTTCGCGATGACCGAACCGGCACCCGGCGCCGGCGCCGACCCCAACGCACTGAACACGCTGGCGCAGAAGGTGCCGGGCGGCTGGAAGATCAACGGCCTCAAGCGCTTCATCACCGGCGCGGACGGCGCGGGCTTCTTCATCATCATGGCCCGCACGGCCGGAGAACCCGGCGACCGCGGCGGCGCCACCATGTTCCTGGCGCCGGCCGAGGCCGCCGGCATCGAGGTGCAGCGCTACGTGCACACCTACGACCGCGGGATGATCGGCGGCCACTGCGAGGTGCGCTTCACCGATGTCTTCGTGCCCGACGAGGACGTGCTCGGCGAACCCGACCAGGGCTACCGTTACGCCCAGGTGCGGCTGGGGCCGGCGCGGATGACCCACGTGATGCGCTGGATGGGCATCGCGGTCCGAGCCCACGACCTCGCCCTGGACTATGTGAGCACCCGGCAGGGCTTCGGCGGCCGGCTCGGCGATTTGGGCATGATCCAGCAGATGGTGGCCGACAACGAGATCGACATCGCCGGCGCCCGTGCGCTGCTGGTGCGCGCCTGCTGGGAACTCGACCAGGGAGAGCACGCCTCCGACTCCACCTCCATCGCCAAGACCTTCGCCGCCGAGGCGTACTCGCGGGTGCTGGACCGGTGCGTGCAGATGTGCGGCGGGCTCGGCGTCTCCGAGGATCTGCCGCTGGCCCGGCTGGCCAACGAGGTGCGGCCCTTCCGGATCTACGACGGCCCCTCGGAGGTGCACCGCTGGGCGCTGGCCAGGCGGGCCGTGGGCCGGGCCCGCAAGAACACGGAAGCGGGAATCGTCCATGTCTGATCATCCCGGTCTGCGGGCCGCCGATCTGCGAAAGCTGCTCGCCGCCAACGACGTCGAGGTCCAGGGCGAGCTGAACATCGAACTGATCAGCGGCGGCCGCTCCAATCTCACCTTCACCGTCAGTGACGATGTGCATCGCTGGGTGACCCGCCGCCCACCGCTGGCCGGACTCACCCCGTCGGCCCACGACATGGAGCGTGAATGGGCCGTCACCGCCGCGCTCACCGGCACCCCTGTCCCGGTGGCCGCGCCGGTGGCCATCGACCGGACCGGCGAGTTCATCGGTGCCCCGTGCACCGTCGTCGACTTCGTCGACGGCCAGGTGATCCGCTCGGAGGAGGACCTGCAGGCCTGGACCGATGACGAGGTGGCGGCCAACTTCGACGCGCTCGTGCACACCCTGGCCGATCTGCACGCCGTGGACTACCGCGCCGTGGGGCTGGCCGACTTCGGCCGTCCCGAGGGCTTCGCCGCCCGGCAGGTGAAACTGTGGGCCCGGCAGTGGGGCCTGGTCAAGACCCGCGAACTGCCGGATGTGGAGCGACTGGCGGCCGCGCTGACCGAACGGGTGCCCGCGCAGGCGGCCAGCAGCATCGTGCACGGCGACTTCCGGGTGGACAACACCATCCTCGCGCCCGGCGACCCGGCCCGGGTGGCCGCCGTCGTCGACTGGGAGATGGCGGCCCTCGGCGACCCGCTCACCGACGTCGCGCTGATGTGCATCTACCGCGAACCGGTGTTCTCGGCGGTGCTGGGCTTCGACGCGGCCTGGACCTCGGCCCGGTATCCGGATCCCGACCACATGGCGCAGCGCTACGCCCAGATCGCCGGCACCGACCTGGGCGACTGGCAGTTCTACCTCGGATTGGCCAACCTGAAGCTGGGCGTGATCGCCGAAGGCATCACCCACCGGGCGCTGCAGGGCGGCTCCTCGGGCGCCGCCGGCGCCGAACACGCCGCCGAGGCCACCGCGTCGTTCATCGCGGCCGGCCTGGCCGCGATCGGCTGACCCGGTGGCGGGCGCACCCAGACGAGAAGAAGAGGCGAGGTAACCGATGGGCGGGATCTATCTGGTGCGGCACGGGCAGGCCCCGGCCACGGCCTACGGCGTGGGCGACGCGGCCGCCGCCGGGCCCGGACTGACCGAACTGGGCACCGCCCAGGCCCGGCGCACCGGCGCGGAGCTGGCCGGGCTGGTGCCCGGGTTCACCGCGGCGATCAGCGGCGACCTGCCGCGTCAGCGGGCCACCCTCGCCGGGGTGCTCGAGGCCTTTCAGACGCCGCCCGAGCCGGTCGTCGACCCGGACTGGAACGAGTACGAGATCCCGCAGAGCATCGACGCCTCGGCGGAGGAGCTGACCCGGATGTACCGCGACGGCGCCGCCTATCAGCGGGTGCTCGACGCCGCCCTGGCCCGATGGGTGGGCGGAGAGGACAGCGGCGGCGAGAGCTACGCCGCCTTCGGCGGCCGGGTCGCCGCCGCCGCCGAGCGGGCCGTTGCGCTGGCCGGCTCGGGCCAGAACGTGCTCGTGGTGTCCTCGGCCGGGGTGATCATGCAACTGGTCGCCCGGCTGTGGCAGGTGCCCGACGCCCAGTGGCCCACGCTGGCCCGCTCGATGTTCAACGCCTCGTTCTCCCGGCTGCTGGTGGGGCGCAGCGGGGTCACCGTGGTCTCGGTCAACGAGCACGCTCACCTGGCCGCCGGGGACGCCGGCCTGGCCAGCTTCCGGTGACCGCCGGGCCGGGCGCAGGCGCCCGCGAGTCCGATCTCACAGGCCCTGCGCTTGCCACCGGTCAGCGGTCTTGCTAGCTTTGCGTCCATGACTCACCAGCCGTATGCGATCCCGGAGGTCACCTATGTGACCACCGCTCTGGGATGCCGTCTGCCGCTGGCCCGGGTCCTTTGTTGCCGTCGAATGCGCTGACCCAGCTTTCGTCGTGCCCGCCTCTGCGCCGCGGGCCCTCCCTCAGTGTCACCGCCGCCGGCGGCCGGCACTCGGCAACCAAGGATCACACTCATGACTTCCACCCTCGATCGACGTATCCCGGCCCCCAACGCGCCGGCCGATCTCACCGTCCGCCCGGCCCGGGCCGCCCGCCGCGCCGCCGCCCCGCACGCCGAGGTGGCCGGTCTGCACCTGTCCACCAAGGCCGCCGCCCTGGTGCTGCGCACCGCCCGGGTCTCCGGTCCGGTCTTCCGCGATGACGCGGCCGCCGCCACCGGGCTGTCCATCTCCACAGTCAACCGCCAGGTCAGCGCGCTGCTGCGGGCCGGCCTGATCCGCGAGCGCGCCGACCTCACCCCGCCCGGGGCCGTGGGCCGGCCCCGCGTGCCGTTCGAGATCAACACCGGCGACTTCCTCACCGTCGGCATCCACATCGGCTACCGCACCACCTCGATCACCACCCACGACCTGCAGCACCGCGTGGTCGGCGCCATCTCCATCCCCACGCCGCAGGCCGCCGACCCGGCGCAGATCGTCAGCGCGATCGGCGCCAGCGCCCGGCGCTTCGCCGACCGCTGGGTGGGCAAGCGCCTGCTCTGGGGCGGTGTCGCCATCGGCGGCCGCGTCGGCGACAAGGGCGTCGTCGACCATCCGCGGCTGGGCTGGACCGGGGTGCGCGTGGGCGAGCTGATCGCCGCCGAACTCGGCCTGCCGGTGTCGGTCGCCTCGCACGTCGAGGCCATGGCGGCCGCCGAGCTGGTGGTCAACCCGGCCGAATCCAGCCAGAACTTCCTCTACTTCTACGCCCGGGAAATGGCCGGTATCGCCTTCAGTGTGGACGGCACCGTGCACACCCCGGCCGCCGGACCGCCGACCATCGGGCACTTCCCGACCGGCCCCACCCGGCTGCTCGACCCGAACAGCACCGGTCGCCTCGAGGACGCCGTCGGCGACTCGGGCGTACTGGAGGCGGCCGCCGCGGCCGGTCTGAACGTGACCAGTCTCGACGAGCTGCGCGCCGCGGCACGCACCGGCGACACCGTCGCCCACGAGATCCTCGCCGAGCGGGCCGAGGTGCTCGGGCGCACCGTCGCGCTGATCTCGGACATCTTCAACCCCGATCACGTGATCCTGGGCGGGCAGGCGTTCACCGACTACCCGGAGGCGCTGCCGGTGGTCTCCAAGGCGCTGCGCGCGACGTCGGTGATCAACAACCGCGACGTGCGGGTGGCCCGGTCGGCGATCACCGTGCAGCAGAAGGCGGCCGGCGCCGTCGCCCTGGACGCCATCTACTCCGATCCGCTGGACGCGCTCTCGCACACCGCCTGAGGCTCCCCGGCTGCGCCGTCGGCCGGGGGCGGTGTGGGCTCAGTCGGCGGTGCGGCGCACAAAGGCGCGCAGTGCGACCGGCGCGAAGACCACGGTCAGAGCCAGCGACCACAACACCGTCGCGATCACCGGATGCTGCAGGGGCAGTGCGGCGCCCGGGGCGGCGGCCGGTCCGTTGCCCCACAGCTCCCGCATGGCCTGCACCAGGGACGAGATCGGGTTCCACTCGGCGATGAACCGGAGCCAGTCGGCCATCGGCGCGGTCGGCACGAAGACATTCGACAGGAACGTGAGCGGGAACAGGGTGGAGAACAGGAAGCCGTTCACCGCCTCCACCGATCGCAGCCACGAACCGATCAGCACGCCGTACCAGATCATCCCGAAACCGAAGACCACGATCAGCACGAAGCCGAGGATCGCGTCGAGGATGCCGCCGTGGATCCGCCAGCCGATCACCAGGCCGGTCACCGCCATCACGGTCAGGCCGATCGCCGAATGCAGCAGGGCGGCGATCGCCCGGCCCAGCAGATAGGAGAACCTGCTGATCGGCAGCGAGCGGAACCGGTCGACGATGCCCTTGTCCACGTCGGCGGTGATGCCCATGGCCACCACGAAGGCGGTGAAGACGATGGTCTGGCCCATGATGCCCGGGAGCAGGAACTCGCGGTAGTTGCCGCCGTCGGGCACCGAGACGGCCGCGCCGAAGACGAAGGAGAACAGCAGCACGAAGATCACCGGCTGAACGGTGACGTCGGTGAGCATCTCCGGCATGCGCCGGGTGTGGATCAGGCTGCGGCGCACGATGATCGAGGTCTGTCGCCACAATCCCGGCGGAGTGATCGGCAGGTCGGCACTGGTCACGGTTGCTCCTCCCCGGTGCTCGAGCGGTGCCCGGTCAGCGACAGGAAGACATCGTCGAGGCTGGGCCGGGACAGCCGCAGGTCGTCGACGGCGATCTGCTCGGCCGAGAGCAGACCGGCGATCCGGGTCAGGTCGTCCAGGCCGCCGGCGGCCACGGTGAGGGTGCGCACGTCGGCGTCGAGGAAGATCTCGGGGGAGTGCTGCACCAGCAGCCGGTGCGCGTGCTCGAGCTGGTGCGCGTGGGTCACCGTCGCGATCACGCTGGCCGCGCCCGAGCGCTCCTTGAGCTGCAGCGGTGTGCCCTCGGCGATGATCCGGCCCCGGTCGATCACCACGATGGTGTCGGCCAGCTGATCGGCCTCCTCGAGGTACTGGGTGGTCAGCACCAGGGTGGTGCCGCCGGCCACCAGCTCGCGCAGCACATCCCACAGCTCGTTGCGGCTGTGGGGATCCAGGCCGGTGGTGGGCTCGTCCAGGAACAGCACCGGCGGCGCGGCGAGCAGACTCACCGCCAGGTCCAGGCGCCGGCGCATGCCGCCCGAGTAGTCGCGGACCACCTTGTTCCCGGCGTCGGTGAGGGAGAACTGCTCGAGCAGCTGTTCGCAGCGGCTGCGCAGCGCCGCGCGCCGGATGCCGTACAGCCCGCCGATCATCGCCAGGTTCTCCCGGCCGGTGAGCAGCTCGTCGACGGTGGCCGCCTGACCCGTCAGTCCCATGCTGCGGCGCACCATGGCCGGTTCCTCGAGCACGTCGTGACCGGCGATCCTGGCGGTTCCCGCGGTGGGCCGGGACAGGGTGGTCATCATCCGGACGGTGGTGGTCTTGCCGGCGCCGTTGGGGCCGAGCATGCCGAGCACGGTGCCGGCCGGCACGGAGAAGCTCACACCGTCGACGGCGGTGAAGTCGCCGAAGCGTTTGACCAGGCCGACGGCTTCGACGGCCGGGGAGCGGCCGGGGATATCGGGCATGCGCACAAGGCTATGCGCCCGGCCGCGGATCCGGCTAGCGGGTTTCTCCGGTCCGGTGCGCCCGGACGAGGGCGCTGGCCCGCAGCCGCCGGTAGCCGCGCACCGACAGGGCCGGCACGTGGCGCACCCGCACGTCCTCGTCGTCGGCCAGCGCATCGGCCAGGTTCTGGTCCACCAGCGTGGTGCCCTCCCGGGCATTGCTGGCCAGCCGGGCGGCGATGTTCACCGGCTCGCCGAAGAGGTCGCCCATCCGGATCAGCGCCACCCCCTCGGCCATCCCGATCCGCAGGGTGGGCATCACCCCGTCCGAGGTCAGATCGTGCAGATCCAGCGCGATCGCGGCGGCTTGTGCGGGGGTCGGCGCGGTGAACATGACCGCATCGCCGATGTTCTTGATCACCTGGCCGCCGCGGCCGTTGACGATCTGCTGGGCTGCGGATTCGAAGGCCTCGATCAGGTCCTCGAGCTCGGGCAGCCGCAGCCGCCGGGACAGCGAGGTGAAACCGACGATGTCGGCGAAGCCCACGATCGCCTCGGTCTCGCCGCTCTCGGCGTGCCGGGCCAGCCGGTCGTCGAGATGGCGTCGCCACACCAGCTGCTGGAGCCGGCCCACGGCGTCGGCGAGCTCCTGCTCGGTCATGCCGGTCTCCGGGTCGGCCGCCATCAGCCGGATCTGCTCGGCCTGCCATTCGGCCAGCCGCGCGGTGGCCTGCCCGAGGGACCGGGCGGCGGCCAGCTGCGAAGCGGGGTTGGCGGCGCTGGACTTGCCGAGGAAGGCGCGCAGGGACTCGAGGTCCTGGTCGGAGAACTCCGATCCGGTGTCGGGCCCCTCCGGGAAGCCGAAGGCGCCCCACAGGCGCAGGGCCACCTCACTGTCCAGACCGAGCGCCTCGATCAGATCGTCGCGGGTGTAGATGCGTTCGCCGGACGCCGGTCGCGAGTCGTCGTCACGCATGCAATAAGCCTTTCATGAGATAGGCCATCCGGGCGGCGAACTCCGGCCGCGGGGTGCTGCGCGGCATCCGCACCGCGTCGTTGACGATCGCCAGGGCGGCGTGCACGGTCAGCGACACCGCCTGCTCGTCGGTCTCGGGCTCGAGGCACCGGATCAGCTCGATCCAGCGGGCCACGTAGCGGCGCTGCCCGGCGATCAGTTCGATCGCCTGCGGATTGCCTGCGAGGACAAATCTGCTCTGAAACGAGACGCTCAGATCCGGTGCGCCACTGATGGATTGGACGTACGAGTCGACCAGAAGATCGAGCTGTCCGCGCGGCTCGGGCGAGGTGGCCGCCGCAGCCAGTGCGCCCGCTTCGAGCCGCAGCGCGCTGCGCTGGCCGATGGCGATCAGAATCGACTCCTTGGACGGAAAGTGTTTGTACACACTGGGTCCGGTGATGCCCACGGCCGCTCCGATCTCGTCCATCCCGGTGCCGGCGAAGCCCTGATCGGCGAACAGCCGGGCTGCGGCGTCCAGGATCTCGTCGCGCCGGCCGGGGGTGGCGAAGAGATCGGCCGGCAGCTCGGGGATCGGCGGCGCCGCCGAGGGGGTGAGCGAGATGAGACGCCGGATCAGTTGACGCAGAGTCGATTCGGCGATGTCCTGGTCCACACGCAGGCTCCGGCCGCTGATGCTGCCGGTGACCGAGAGGATGGCGCCGGCCAGATAGGTGGACTCGCGCTGGGTCAGATCGGGGCGCTGCTGCGCGATGGCGCCGGCCCAGCGCCGCAGCACCTCGCGGGTCCGGGCCACCACCTCACGGTTCTGCTCGGTGGTCAGGTGCTGGCCGGACCACCGCCACAGCGAGGTGACCTGGGGCTGCGCACCGCTGAGGGCCGCGGCCGCATCGATCAGCGCCGCGGACTGGTCGTCCGCGCCGTCGAGGGCCTCGTCGGTGCCGCGTTCGAAGGCGGCCACGCAGTCCTGGGTCGCGGCGAAGAGCAGCGCCTGCTTGTCGTCGAAGTAGCGGTAGACGGTGGGGGTGCTGACACCGGCTCGGCGGGCGATGTCGGCCACCGAGACGTGCGGATATCCGCGTTCGAAGAACAGCGCCGCGGCGGCGGCGGTCAGCTGTCGTCGCCGGTCTTCGCCACGGGGGCGGCGGGCGCTCTTCTCGGTCGACATGGTGAACCGACCATAGCCCATGTCTGAACCAGATTTAAAGAGTTCTAGCTGTGGGTATAGCCAAAACCGTTAATGCGCGTTAGCCTACGTGGGGTAGACATCTACATCCTTAGATGAGAGGAACACTTCCAGTGCCTGATCAAGCATTCATCTACGAGGCGGCCCGTACGCCCCGTGGTAAGCAGCGCGGCGGTTCGCTGCACAGCGTCAAGCCGATCGACCTCGTCTCCGGTCTGATCGACGGCCTGCTGGCCCGCAACGAGAGCCTCGACCCCAAGGACGTCGACGATCTCATCCTGGGTGTCGTCTCGCCGGTCGGTGAGCAGGGTGCTGTCATCGCCCGCACCGCGGCACTGACCTCGGGCCTGGGCGAATCGGTCCCGGGCACGCAGATCAACCGGTTCTGCTCCTCGGGCCTCGAGGCCGCGAACCTGGCCGCGGCCAAGGTCGCCTCCGGCTTCGACGACCTGGTCCTGGCCGGCGGCGTCGAGTCGATGTCGCGCGTGCCGATGGGCAGCGACGGCGGTGCGCTCTTCACCGACCCGGCCACCGCGTACGACCACTACATCGCTCCGCAGGGCATCGGCGCCGACCTGATCGCCACCATCGAGGGCTTCTCCCGCGAGGACGTCGACGCCTTCGCCGCCGAGTCGCAGGCCCGCGCCGACGTGGCGTGGAAGGAAGGCCGTTTCGCCAAGTCGATCATCCCGGTCAAGGACATCAACGGCGTCACCCTGCTCGACACCGACGAGCACCGCCGCGCCGGCACCACCGTCGAGGGCCTGGGCAAGCTCAAGCCGGCCTTCGAAGCGCTGGCCGCCATGGCCGGCTTCGACGACGTCGCCATGCAGAAGTACCCCAACGTCGAGCGCATCAACCACGTGCACACCGGCGGCAACAGCTCGGGCATCGTCGACGGCTCCGGCCTGGTGCTGATCGGCTCGGAAGAGGCCGGCAAGCGCAACGGCCTGACCCCGCGCGCCCGCGTCGTCAGCTACGCGCAGGTCGGCAGCGAGCCCACCATCATGCTGACCGGTCCCACCCCGGCCACCGAGCTCGCCCTCAAGCGGGCCGGGCTGACCACTGAGGACATCGACGTCTACGAGCTCAACGAGGCGTTCGCGTCGGTCGTCATGAAGTGGATGAAGGACCTGAACATCCCCCACGAGAAGGTCAACGTCAACGGCGGCGCCATCGCCCTGGGCCACCCGCTCGGCGCGACCGGTGCGATGATCCTCGGCACCTGCCTGGACGAGCTCGAGCGCACCGGCGGCCGTTACGGCCTGGTGACCCTGTGTATCGGCGGCGGCATGGGCGTCGCGACCGTCATCGAGCGCCTCTGACCGGCCTGAACGAGAAGGAACACCAAGAACATGAGTGACAACATGATCGCGTGGGAGAAGGACGCCGACGGCGTCGTCATCCTCACCATGGACGACCCCAACCAGGGCGCCAACACCATGAACGACCTGTACCAGAGCTCGATGGCCGCGACCGTCGAGCGCCTGGAGGCGGAGAAGGACGACATCACCGGTGTGGTCCTCACCTCGGCCAAGAAGACCTTCTTCGCCGGCGGCGACCTGAAGGACATGACCGCCGAGCGCACCGAGACCAAGGAGGAGATCGCTGCGGCGATCACCGAGCGCACCAACGGCATCAAGGCCGTGCTGCGCCGCCTGGAGACCCTGGGCAAGCCGGTCGTGGCCGCCATCAACGGCGCCGCTCTCGGCGGTGGCCTGGAGATCGCGCTGCACTGCCACTACCGGGTGGCCGCCGACGTCAAGGGCGTCAAGGTGGGCCTGCCCGAGGTGACCCTGGGTCTGCTCCCGGGCGGCGGCGGCGTGGTCCGCACCGTGCGTCTGCTGGGCATCCAGAACGCCCTGATGGGCCCGCTGCTGCAGGGCCCGAGCTACGGCCCGGCCAAGGCCAAGGAGACCGGCCTGATCGACGAGGTCGTCGCGAGCATCGACGAGCTGATCCCGGCCGCCAAGAAGTGGATCGCCGCCAACCCGGAGGCCGCGCAGCCGTGGGACGTCAAGGGCTACAAGATCCCCGGCGGCGCCCCGACCAGCCCGGCGCTGGCCGCCAACCTGCCGGCCCTGCCGGCTCTGCTGCGCAAGCAGATCAAGGGTGCCAACATGCCGGCTCCGCGCGCCATCATGGCCGCCGCCGTCGAGGGCGCCTACGTCGACGTCGACACCGCTGATCAGGTGGAGACCCGCTACTTCGTGTCGCTGGTGACCGGTCAGGTCGCCCAGAACATGATCAAGGCGTTCTTCTTCGACCTGCAGCACATCAACGGCGGCGGCTCGCGGCCGGAGGGCTTCGACAAGTACACCGCCAAGAAGGTCGGCGTCATCGGCGCCGGCATGATGGGTGCGGCCATCGCCTATGTCAGCGCCAAGGCCGGTATCGAGGTGGTCCTCAAGGACATCGACCTCGAGGCCGCCAAGCGGGGCAAGGGCTACTCGGAGAAGCTCGAGGAGAAGGCCCTCAAGCGCGGGAAGACCACCGAGGAGAAGAGCAAGGCGCTCCTCGACCGGATCCACCCGACCGTCGACGCCGCCGACTTCAAGGGCGTCGACCTGGTGATCGAGGCCGCCTTCGAGTCGGTCGAGGTCAAGAACAAGGTCTTCCAGGAGATCGAGGACATCGTCGAGCCGGACGCCGTGCTGGGTTCGAACACCTCCACCCTGCCGATCACCATCCTCGCCGAGGGCGTCAAGCGCTCCGAGGACTTCATCGGCATCCACTTCTTCAGCCCGGTCGACAAGATGCCGCTGGTGGAGATCATCAAGGGTGAGAAGACCTCGGATGCGGTGCTGGCCAAGGTGATCGACTACACTCTGCAGATCCGCAAGACTCCGATCGTGGTCAACGACAGCCGCGGCTTCTTCACCAGCCGCGTCATCGGCACCTTCATCAACGAGGCCGTCGCGGCCGTCGGCGAGGGTGTGGAGCCGGCCTTCATCGAGCAGGCCGGCAGCCAGGCCGGGTACCCGGCCCCGCCGCTGCAGCTGATGGACGAGCTGACCCTGACCCTGCCGCAGAAGATCCGCAAAGAGACCGAGGCCGCGGCCGTCGCCGCGGGCCAGGAGCCGGTGCAGCACGGTTCGTTCGCTGTCGTCGACTGGATGGTCGAGAACGGTCGCACCGGCCGCAAGGACGGCAAGGGCTTCTACGACTACGACGCCGAGGGCAAGCGCGAGCTGCTCTGGCCGGGTGTGCGCGAGCAGTACAAGTCGGGCAGCACCGAGATCCCGCTCAAGGACATGGAAGAGCGGATGCTCTTCGCCGAGTCCCTCGAGACCGTCAAGTGCTTCGACGAGGGTGTGCTCACCTCCGTCGAGGACGCCAACATCGGCTCGATCTTCGGCATCGGCTTCCCGGCCTGGACCGGTGGCGTGATCCAGTACATCAACGGCTACGAGGGCGGCGTCGCCGGCTTCGTCGCCCGTGCCAAGGAGCTCGCCGCCGCGTACGGCGACAACTTCCTGCCGCCGGCCTCGCTGGTGGAGAAGGCCGAGCAGGGTGTGAAGTCGCTGACCAACGAGAACCTGGTCAAGTAAGGCGCCCCGCTCACTCCTGAGCAGCCGATCGCGGCCCCGGCCGGACTCCGTGCAGTCCGTCCGGGGCCGCGGTGCATCGTCGACGACGTTGCCCGATGTGCTGGATCCTGGCGCCGTGCGCTCTGTCTCGCTGCTTCATTTCCGGTTCGCGCACTGAGCTGAGGCCGCGAACCGGAAATCAGGCAGCGAACCGGAGGGTCAGGCGATGCCGAGTTTGTCGTGCCAGAACCGAATGCGCGCGGTCACCAGCCCACGTTCGAGTTCGTGCCAGATCCAGCGGATCAGCATCAGCCCGGTGGCCCGCAACAGATCCTCCCGATGCTTCTCGCGGATCACCGCCTGCTCCACGGTCTCGCCGGTGCGGCGCAGGCGCCCGTACTTCGTGAGGCCGTCGAACTCGCCGACGAGAGCGCCCTTCCAGTCGCAGTCCACCCGGAACTTCTGGCCGTCGATCCGATAGACGCGCTGCAGGGTGGGCAGGGCGAGCCCGTCCTCGATCATCTGCGCGCGGCTCCAGGACTCCCCGACGCTCTCCGAGAGGCCGTCGGCATAGCCGAGTGCCCGCCGGGCCACCCGGGCGCCGGCAGACCGGCGACCGGCCAGCAGCCGGGCCAGGTCCTCGTAGTCGACGCCGAGCGCGAGGGCGGCGTCGAAGACCGTCAGCGCTTGGGCGAAGCCGGTGGTCACGGCGACGTCGACGGCGGTGCGGGCCGGTCCGGTCACCGTGATGCCGTCGACCGTCGCCACGTCGTCGTCGGTCAGTGCTCCGGTGTGGACGTGCCGTCCGCCGCGGATCAATCCGTTGCGGTCGAGCCCGTTGGTCATGTGCACCAGCGTGTGATCGGGTTTGAGCAGCCGCAGCCCGTGGACTGCCGCCGCCGACTGATGGCTGAGCACGGTGGTTCCGCTGCTGCGGGATTGGGTGGCCGAGGCGATGGAACGCAGCCGGTACAGCTCGTCGGCGCCCTCCGGGCTGCGCATCCCGGGCCAGGCGGGAACCAGCACCCCGTTCGCCAGGCGGATCAGCCGGCCGTGGCGGACCTGCGAGCCGATCATCGCGTCGGAGAAACCCGCCTGCAGCGCATCGGAGCGCCGGAGCAGGCCGTAGCGGTCGAGCGGATAGGCGGGCTCCTGAATGGTCATGACTATTGGACGCGCGCGGGACGGATTCGGATCCAGCGGCCGCCGCGTCGGCGCGTCGCTGCCTGATTTCGACTTCGCGGCCCGAGCTGAGGCCGCGAACTCAAAACGACGCAGCGAGACGCGCCCAAGGTTCCCGGCCCGCCCGATCCTGCGTACCGCGTGCGGTCAGGAGGCGGCCGGATCCGGGGTGAGCGGACCCAGGACCGGGGTGAGCTCCGGACGTTTCGGGGCGCGGCCGTCGCCGAGTGAGACCCCGCGGACCTTGCGGATCAGCCACGGGGTGAAGAACTGCACCGCCCACCGGGTGTCCCGGATGACCGCCGCCACCGGATGCGGTTGCGGCGTCGGGTCGATCGGGGTGCCCCAGTCGGCCGAGCTGCCCGGCAGGCCGAGCGCGTGCGCGGCGCCGTCGGCGAATCGCTCGTGCCCGAACGGGGAGGCGTGCAGCCGGTCGACGGACCAGGCGCGCAGATCGGTGAGCACCGGCGCCGAATACAGGTCCACCAGCACGAAGCCGTACTGGTCGGCGAACTCGCGCATCATCGCATTGAGGGTCAGCAGCCGGTCCTCCATACGCGTGGCCAGCGGGATGGTCCGCACCACGTCCGGGAAGGTCGAGACGATCACCGTGGCCCCGGTCTCGGCGAGCCGGCCGTAGATGTGGTCCAGATCGGTATGCACCTCGGCCAGATCGCCGCGGCCGATCACGTCGTTCATGCCCAGCGGTGCGGCCACCAGATCCGGGTTCAGCGCCAGGGCCGGCGCCAGCTGGTCGTCGAGCACCTGCCGGGTGCGTTTGCCGCGCACCGCCAGGTTCGCGTACCGCACCTCCGGATTGATCTGGGCGAGCCGGTCGGCCAGCCGGTCGGCCCACCCCCGGAACTCGTATCGGGGGTCCGGGTCGCCGAGCCCCTCCGTCTGTGAATCACCGATGGCCACGAAGCGTGCGTACTCCACGAGCTGCATTCTAGACGCGGCTCAGGCGTCCGGCAGCCGCCCGCGCCCGTCGGCGGCCCGCCCCGCCCCGGGACGTAAGTCGGTATTCACGCACATGACCGGATCGGGTGCGCGGGCGTGGGTATCGTCGGACGCAGGGACCGTCCGACCGCCCGTCCGGTGACCGATGCAGGGGGACAGTGTGAATCACACGCAAGGGGTGGATCACACGCAAGGGGTGGATCACACGCAAGAGGTGGATCACACGCCGCGGCCGGTGTTCTTCGTCTCCGACAGCACCGGCATCACGGCCGAGACACTCGGCACCGCACTGCTGAGCCAGTTCCCGCAGCTCGACTTCGCCGCGCGGGCGTTGCCCTTCGTCGACTCGGTCGAGGGTGCGCGCCGGGCCGCCGCACAGATCCGCGCCGCCGCCGGCACCGCCGAGCCGATCGTCTTCGTCACCGTCCGCGACCGCGAAAGCGCGGCCGAACTGAGCCGGGTGCCCGGCGAGGTGATCGACCTGCTCGGCCCGCAGCTGAGCCGGCTCGAACAGGTCCTCGGCGCGACCCGCGCCGACCGCCCTACCGGCCACCACCGGGTGGGCGATCCGGGGCTCTACCGCGACCGGATCGAGGCGATCGAGTACACCCTCGATCACGACGACGGGCGGGTCCTGGCCGGACTCGAGAACGCCGACCTGGTCCTGATCGCCCCCTCGCGCTGCGGAAAGACGCCCACCGCTCTGTATCTGGCGCTGCAGCACGGGCTGCGGGTGGCGAACTATCCGCTCACCGACGACGACCCGCCCGGAACCCTGCCCGCGGCCCTCGAAGCCGTCGCGGACCGGCTGTTCGGGCTCACCACCACCGCAGCCCGGTTGTCCCGGATCCGCGAGGAGCGCCGGCCCGGCAGCGACTACGCCGCCCTCGCCCGGTGCCGCACCGAACTCCGCAATGCCGAGACGCTCTACCGCAGCCGCGCGATCCCCTCCGTCGACTCGCACGCGATGAGCGTGGAGGAGATGGCCAGCCGGATCCTGCACACCATGAACCTTCGGCGCCGCCGCACCGGCGACCGCTGAACCCGGACCCGCAACGAAAGGACCCGCGATGTCCACGATCCTCTGGTTCCACGAACTCGGGATGGCCGACGTCCCCCAGGTGGGCGGCAAGAACGCCTCCCTGGGCGAGATGGTCGTCGAGCTCGCCGACGCCGGAGTCCGCGTCCCCGGCGGCTTCGCCACCACCGCCGACGCCTACCGCGACTTCCTCGCCGCCGACGGTCTGGACACGAAGATCCGTGCGGCACTGGACGACCTGGACGTGGACGACGTCACCGACCTTCACCGGCGGGGTGCGCGCATCCGCGACTGGATTCTGGCGCAGCCGTTCCCGCCGGACCTCGAACGCGACATCCGGGCGGCCTACGCCGAGCTCGTCTCCACAGATCCGCGCCCGGACGAGGTCACCTGGGCGGTCCGCTCGAGCGCCACCGCCGAGGACCTGCCGGACGCATCCTTCGCCGGACAGCAGGAGACGTACCTGAACATCGGGGGCATCGACGCCGTCCTGGCCGCGGTCAAAGCCGTCTTCGCCTCCCTCTACAACGACCGGGCCATCTCCTACCGCGTGCACCACGGCTTCGCACACGAGGACGTCGCGCTGTCGGCCGGCATCCAGCGGATGGTGCGCACCGACATCGGCGCCTCCGGGGTGATGTTCACCGTCGACACCGAATCCGGCTTCGATCGCGCCGTCTTCATCACCGCCGCCTACGGACTCGGCGAGGCCGTGGTGCAGGGTGCGGTCAACCCCGACGAGTTCTACGTCTACAAGCCGGCGGTCGAGGCCGGCCTGACCGGGCGCAGCGCGGTCCTGTCCCGGACGGTCGGTCAGAAGGCGGTGGCCATGCGCTACGCGGAGGGCACCGGCATCGACTCGGCGACCCGGTGGGAGGACGTCGACGACGCCGACCGGGTCCGGTTCTCCATCGACGACGACGAGGTGACCGAACTCGCCCGGTACGCGGTGGCGATCGAGAAGCACTACGGCCGGCCGATGGACATCGAGTGGGGACGCGACGGTCTCGACGGGCGGCTCTACATTCTGCAGGCCCGGCCCGAGACGGTGGTCTCCCGCCGCCGGGAGGCGGGCCGGACGCTGTCCCGCTTCGAGATCGACCGGGCCGCCGCCGACGCCGCCGAGGTGCTGGTGCAGGGGCGCTCGATCGGCCAGCGGATCGGGGCCGGACCGGTCCGGGTGCTGCGCTCGATCGCGGAGATGGACAAGGTGCGCCCGGGCGATGTGCTGGTCGCCGAGATCACCGACCCGGACTGGGAGCCGGTGATGAAGCGGGCGGCCGCGATCGTCACCGAGCGTGGGGGCCGCACCTGTCACGCGGCGATCATCGCCCGCGAACTGGGGGTGCCGGCGATCGTCGGCACCGGCGACGCCACCCGCGTGCTCGCCGACGGCCGGCAGGTGACGGTCTCGTGCGCCGAGGGCGACACCGGCCGGGTCTACGACGGCCGGGTGCCCTTCGACGAACAGCGCACCGACCTCGACGAGATGCCCGACATCCCGGTGAAGCTGATGATGAACGTGGCCACCCCCGATCAGGCCTTCGTCTTCGCGGCACTGCCCAATCACGGGGTGGGCCTGGCACGGATGGAGTTCATCATCAACCGGCAGATCGGGGTGCACCCCAAGGCGCTCCTCGAACGCGACCGGCTCGAACCGGAGCTGCAGCAGCAGGTGGACCGCGTCACCGCGGCGTATCCCTCACCCACCGAGTTCTTCATCGAGCGGATCGTCGAAGGCGTCGCGACCATTGCGGCCGCCTTCGATCCGAAACCGGTGATCGTGCGGCTCTCGGACTTCAAGACCAACGAATACGCCGACCTGCTCGGCGGCCGTCGCTACGAGCCCCGCGAAGAGAACCCGATGCTCGGCTATCGCGGTGCGGCCCGCTACGTCTCCGCCGACTTCCGGGACTGCTTCGCCCTCGAATGCGAAGCGCTGCACCGGGTCCGGGAGGAGATGGGCCTGCGGAACGTGAAGGTCATGGTGCCGTTCGTGCGCACGGTCGACGAACTCGACGAGGTGCTCGAGCTGATGGCCGCGCACGGACTGCGGCGCGGCGACGGCGGACTGCAGGTGGTGATGATGTGTGAGGTGCCCGCCAACTATCTGCTGGCCGACGAGTTCCTGGACCGGGTGGACGGCTTCTCCATCGGCTCCAACGATCTGACGCAGCTGATCCTGGGGGTGGACCGCGACTCCTCGCTGGTGGCGCACGACTTCGACGAGCGCAACCCGGCCGTGCTCAAGGCGCTGTCCGCCGCCGTCGAGGCGTGCGTGCGGCGCGGGAAGTACGTCGGGATCTGCGGGCAGGGGCCGTCGGACCATCCGGATCTGGCGGCGTGGCTCATGGAGCAGGGGATCGAGTCGATCTCGCTCACCCCGGACACCGTGGTGCAGACCTGGCTGACCCTGGCGGAAGCCGGCGAATGACCTCCGCTCCGGCCGCTCCGGACCGCTACGACCTGCTCGTGATGGGCCGGCTCGGAGTGGACCTGTACCCCCTGGAACTGCGGACCACGCTCGAGGCGGCGCAGACCTTCAGCAAGTCGCTCGGCGGCAGCGCCGCCAATGTGGCGGTGGCCGCCGCCCGGCACGGCCTGCGCACCGCACTGGTCAGCGCCACCGGCGACGATCCGTTCGGCCGGTATCTGCACGCCGAGCTCCGCAGGCTCGGGGTGGACGATCGCTACGTGGGCCGCCGGAGCGAGTACCAGACCCCGCTCACCTTCTGCGAGATCTTCCCGCCGGACCGGTTCCCGCTGCAGTTCTACCGCGAGCCGATCGCCCCGGATCTGACCATCACCGGCGACGACCTCGACGACGTCGCGATCGTGCGGGCCCGGATCCTGTGGCTCACCGCCACCGGGCTCTCCCGCGAACCCAGCCGCACCGCCCACCACCGGGCCCTGGACTACCGGCAGATGGACCCGCTCGCGGAGCAGTCGCGCCGCGAGGTCCGGCACACCGTGCTGGACCTGGACTACCGGGCCGGGTTCTGGCCGTCGCCCGGTCACGCCGCCCGGGAACTCGCCGAGGTCCTGCCGCGGGTGACCGCGGTGGTGGGGAACCTCGAGGAGTGCGCGGTGGCGGTCGGTGAGGATTCTCCGGAGGCGGCCGCCGATGCGCTGCTGTCCCGCGGGCCGGGGCTGGCCGTGGTCAAGCTCGGCGCCGACGGGGTGCTGGCGGTCACCGCCGAGCAACGCCTCCGGATCCCGGCGTACCGGCTGCCGGTGGTCAACGGGCTCGGCGCCGGCGACGGCTTCGGCGGGGCGCTGTGCCGCGGGCTGCTGGCCGGCTGGCCGCTCGAACAGGCCCTGGACTTCGCGGCCGCGGCCGGCGCGATCGTCGCCTCCCGGCGCGAGTGCTCCACCGCCATGCCGACCGGAGAGGAGGTGGCCGGCCTGTGCGCCCGCCGCGCTCCCGACTCGGACCCGCAACCGCCGTCGGACCCGTAGCCTGGCGGACGAGGAGGTGCACGCACGGACATGTCCCCGACCCCCAACGAGTGGTTCCGGCCCCGCGGGGAACTCGCGCGCGACGGCTGGACGGCCGTGGTGGACACGTCCGTGCCCGGCTGGCAGTACACCGGACTGCACGTCGCCGACCTCGAGGATCAGGCGCGATCGCTGCCGGCGGGACCGCTCGAACGCCTGGTGGTCCCGCTGTCCGGGACGTTCGAGATCGAGCACGACGACGTCGACGGCCGGCCCGCCCGCACCGCGCTGAGCGGCCGCACCGGGGTCTTCGCCGGTCCCACCGACAGCCTGTACCTGGGGCCGGGGACCGCCCTGACCCTCCGCGGCAGCGGCCGGGTGGCGATCGCCTCCGCCCCGGCGAGCGATGCGCGCCCGCCGCGGCGGCTGCCCGCCGGCCGGGTGCCGGTGGAGATCCGCGGCGCCGGCCGGGACACCCGGCAGGTGCACAACCTGGGCACCCCGGAGATCCTCGACGCGCAGTCCCTGATCGTCTGCGAGGTGATCACCCCGGCCGGCAACTGGTCCTCGCATCCGGCGCACAAACACGACGAGCACCGGCCCGGCGCCGAGGCCCGGCTCGAGGAGATCTACTACTTCGAGGCGGCTCCGGCCCGCGGGATCGAGGCCGTGCCGGCCGCGGCGGAACCGTTCGGCACCTTCAGCACCTACTCCTCCGGAGCCGGACAGATCGCCACCGACGCGCGGGTCCGCACCGGAGACATCGCCCTGGTGCCCTTCGGTTTTCACGGTCCCGCCGCCGCGGCCCCCGAATACGACCTCTACTACCTCAACGTGATGGCCGGACCGGATCCGCAGCGCCGCTGGCTGATCACCGACGATCCGGCGCAGAGCTGGGTGCGGCGGACCTGGGAGCACCAGCAGCCCGACCCGCGGCTGCCCTACCGGTCCGGTCCCGACGGGGTGGACCGATGACCGGCCGCGAGGCGACGGTGGCGCAGACGCTGGTGTCCTTTCTGGCACACCAGTTCACCGTCGACGGCGACCACCGCGAACGCACCGTGCCGGCGGTGTTCGGGATCCTGGGGCACGGCAACCTGGCCGGGATCGGGCAGGCCCTGGCCGAGTACGAGCGCCGCCGCCCCGGGGCGCTGCCCTACCGGCAGGCCAGGAACGAGCAGGCGATGGTGCACCAGGGGGTCGGCTACGCCCGGATACACCGGCGCCTGGGCACCTACGCGGCCACCGCATCGGTGGGGCCGGGCGCGGCCAACATGCTCACCGGCGCGGCCCTGGCCACCGCCAACCGGCTGCCGGTGCTGCTGCTGGTCTCCGACACGCTGGCCACTGCCGCCGCCGACCCGGTGCTCCAGCAACTCGAGTTCCCGCAGCGCCCCGACCAGCAGGTCGCCGATGCCTTCGCGCCCCTCTCGCGCTTCTTCGCCCGGGTGAGCCGCCCCGAACAGCTCGCTCCGGCCCTGCTCGGCGCCCTGCGGGTGCTCACCGACCCCGCCGAGACCGGTGCGGTGACCCTGGTGCTGCCCGAGGACGTGCAGACGCAGGCGCTGAGCGTGCCCGACGGTTTCCTGGCCGACCGCGACTGGCGGCTGCGCCGGCCGCCGGCCGAGGCCGGGCTGCTCGACGCTGCGGCGGACCGGATCCGGTGCGCGCAGCGGCCGCTGATCGTCGCCGGCGGCGGCGTGCTCTACTCGTCGGCCGAACGGCAGCTGCGTGCGCTGGCCGCCGCCACCGGGATCCCGGTGGCCACCACCCAGGCCGGCGGCGGTGCGCTCGACGCCGACGATCCGCAGGCGCTCGGCGGTCTGGGGGTTACCGGTACCGCCTCCGCCAATACCGTTGCCGCCCAGGCGGATCTGGTGATCGGCATCGGCACCCGCTACACCGACTTCACCACGGGCAGCGGCACCGTCTTCGCGCACCCGCAGGTCGGCTTCGTCACGGTCAACGTCGCCGTCCACGATGCGCACAAACCGGATCCGTGGCGGCCCGGGGCGGTGCTGCCGGTGGTGGCCGACGCCCGCGCGGCACTGACCGGCCTGACCGAACGGCTCGACGGCCACCGGGTGACGGCGGCGTACTCCGACGAGGTGGCCCGGACCCGCCGTTCCTGGGCGGCGGTCGCCGACCGGGCGCTGGCGCCGACCGGCGCCGAGCCGCCCGGGCAGCCGGAGATCATCGGCGCTATCGCCCGCGCACTGGACCCGCGGGACGTGGTGGTGGCCGCCGCGGGATCGCTGCCGGGCGACCTCCAGAAACTGTGGCGCCCTGCCGATCCGCTCGGCTACCACGTCGAATACGGCTTCTCCTGCATGGGCTATGAGATCGCCGGCGGACTGGGCGTCAAACGCGGTCTGCTCGCCGCCGGCGACGACCGCGCCGTGGTGGTCCTGGTCGGCGACGGCGGCTATCAGATGCTGCACGGTGAACTGGCCACCGCCGCCGCCGAGGGCATCGCGCTGATCGTCGTGGTGATCGATAACGCCGGCCACGCCTCCATCGGCGGACTGTCCGAGCGGATCGGCGGCGATCGTTTCGGCACCGGCTATCCGGGTATCGACATCGCCGCCAATGCGGCCAGTCACGGTGTGGCGGTTGCGGATCTGACCGGGTCCGCCGATCCGGTGGCGGCGCTGGAACCCGCCCTGGTGCGGGCCCGCGCCGCCACCGGGCCGACGGTGATCGTGATCCGCGCCGACCCGCTGATCGCCGCCCCGGACACCGGTGGGTGGTGGGAGGTTCCAGTGGCCGAGGTCTCCGACGACCCGCGGGTGCGAGCCGCCCGTGCCGACTACGAGCGCGAGCACCGCGACCGCGGCCGGCGGCGGGCGCGGCCGGAGGTGCCGCCGGCGCAGGGCGGAGCCGGCGATGGCTGACCGGGCCGGTCTGCGGGTCGCCACCGCACCCGATTCCTGGGGCGTGTGGTTTCCGCGGCATCCCCGCCAGATGCCCTGGCGCCGGTTCCTCGACGAGGTGGCCCGCGCCGGCTACCGCTACCTGGAATTGGGGCCGTACGGTTACCTGCCCACCGAACCCGCGCAGCTGGCCGACGAACTCGGCGCCCGCGGACTGGCGCTGTGCGGCGGCACCGTCTTCTCCGGCCTGCATCGCCCGGACGGCTGGGATGAGCTGTGGCCCAGGGCATCCGCGATCGCCGCACTGATCACCGAACTGGGCGCCACCGATCTCGTGGTGCTGCCGCAGCCCTGGCGCAGTGAGGAGAGCGGTGCGGATCTGGAGGATCGTGACCTGACCCCGCGGCAGTGGGACCGGCTGGCCGCCGGACACGACCGGCTCGGTGCGGCGCTGCGCGACGAGTACGGCGTCACCCAGCGCTTCCACTCGCACGCCGACACCCATGTGGGAACCCCGGACCAGCTGCAGCGGCTGCTGGAGCAGACCGCCCCGGAGAACCTGTCGCTGTGCCTGGACACCGCGCACTACGTCTATTACGGCGGGGATCCGCTGACCCTGATCGCCGGACACCCGGACCGGATCGGGTACCTGCATCTCAAGCAGCTCGACCCGGCGGTACTGAGTCGGGTGCTCGCCGACGACGTCCCCTTCGCGCGCTGCGCCGCCGAGCTGATGGTGCCGCCGCCGGACGGGGTGCCGGATCTGGTGCCGATCATCGGCGCCGTCGCGACCGCCGCGCCGGGCGCCTTCGCCGTCGTCGAACAGGACATGCCCGGTTGCGCGCTGGATCGTCCGCTCCCGATAGCGGCTTCCACCCGCGAGTATCTGCAGACCTGCCACCCGATGACCCGGATGAATTGAGCGAGAGGCTGTTCCAGATGGACGAGCAGGTGCGGGTGGTGCTCGCCGGGACGGGATCGATGGGTACCGACCATCTGCACCGGCTCGTCGAGCGGACCGACGGTGCCACGGTGGCGGCTGTGGCGGAACCGGATCCGGCACGCAGAACGGCGGCGCTCGACGTCGCACCGGGGGCGGCGGGGTACGACTCGCTCGGCGAAGCGCTCGCCGCCGGCGGAGCGGATGCGGTGCTGATCGCCACCCCCGCCCCGTGTCACGAAGAGCAGGTGGTCACCGCGGTCGCCGCCGGGCTGCCGGTGCTCTGCGAGAAGCCGCTCGCCCCGGACCGGGCGGCCGCGGCCCGGATCGTCGCCGCCGAACAGGCCGCCGGCCGAAGGCTGGTCCAGGTGGGCTTCATGCGGCGTTTCGACGACGACTACCGAACGCTGCGTGCGCTGGTGGAGTCCGGCGAGGCGGGCGATCTGCTGACCGTGCACGCCGCACATCGGATGGCATCGGTGGCGCCGGACTATCGGGAATCGATGATGATCACCGACTCGCTGGTCCACGAGCTCGACGTACTGCCCTGGGCGGCGGGTGCGCCGGTGGTGGCGCTTGCTGTGCGTCGCGCCCGCGCGGATCGGCGGCTGCCGGTGGCGTCGCCGATCCAGCTGCTGATGACTCTGGCCGACGGCGTGAGTATCGACGTGGAACTGAACCTCGCCGGACCGGCCGGGTACCAGGTGAACACCGAGGCGGTCTTCGCCGATCGAGTGCTGCACATCGCGCCGCCGCCGCAGCCGGACTACCGGCTGCGCTTCGCCCAGGCGTACGACAGTCAGGTGCAGGCCTGGATCGACGCGGTGCGGGCCGGCACCGCCGTCGGCCCGTCGGCCTGGGACGGCTACCGCGCCGCCGTCGCCTGTGACGCCGGTCTGGCGGCGCTGGCCGCACCGGGCGTCGTCGTCGACGTTCCGGCCGAACCGGTTCCCGCGTTTTACCTGAACTGACCCGGATGGGGGCCCGGCGCGGCTCACCCGTCTCATCTCAGCTTTACAAATAACTACTAATGTCTAGACAGCCGACGAGACGATGTCTAATGTCAAGGTCACTGCGTGACCGACCCACTGATCGACCCTGCTCAGTGCGCCCATCGTCAGCGAAGGAGTGGAGATGGCGAATCCGACGATCGACGACAGCCCCGCCGGCACCGTCGAGTGGCACGACAAGAAGCGGCGGCTCTGGCTGCTGGGCCTGATTCCACCGACCTCCGTCTTCCTGGCGACCGGACTGGTCGCCGCCATGAACTGGGCCGGCGCGGGTCTGGACTGGGGATGGCCGGCCACCGTCTCGCCGATGTGGTGGTGGATCGGCCCGATCCTGATCTACCTGCTGCTGCCGGTGCTCGACGTCTTCTTCGGCCCGGACGGGCAGAACCCGCCCGAAGAGCTGATGGAGCAGCTCGAAGCCGACAGGTACTACCGCTACTGCGTGTACGCCTACATCCCGTTCCAGCTCGCCAGCCTGATCTTCGCCTGCTACCTGTGGACGGCCAAGGACCTGAGCTGGCTGAACATCGACGGCGGGCTGGGGACGGCCAGCAAGATCGGGCTGGCGCTCTCGATCGGCGCGATGGGCGGCATCGGTATCAACACCGCGCACGAACTGGGCCACAAGAAGGTCTCGATGGAGCGCTGGCTGTCCAAGGTGACGCTGGCTCAGACCTTCTACGGGCACTTCTACATCGAGCACAACCGCGGCCACCACGTGCGGGTGGCCACCCCCGAGGATCCGGCCAGCTCGCGGATGGGGGAGACCTTCTGGCGGTTCCTGCCGCGCAGCGTCTTCGGCAGCCTGCGCTCGGCGTGGCGGCTCGAGGCCAAGCGGATGGAGCGGCTCGAACGCCGCGTGCTGCACCCGAGCAACGACGTGCTCAACGCCTGGGCGATGTCGATCGTGCTGTGGGGCGTGCTGGCGGCGGTCTTCGGCTGGCAGGTGCTGCCGTTCCTGGTGATCCAGGCGATCTACGGATTCTCACTGCTCGAGACCGTGAACTACCTCGAGCACTACGGGCTCAAGCGGCAGCAGAACAAGCGCGGCCGGTACGTGCGGTGCACCCCCGAGCACAGCTGGAACTCCGACCACATCGCCACCAACATCTTCCTGTACCACCTGCAGAGGCACAGCGACCACCACGCCAATCCCACCCGGCGCTACCAGATCCTGCGCAGCTTCGACGAGGCGCCGAACCTGCCCAGCGGCTACGCCAGCATGATCACGCTGGCCTACTTCCCGCCGATCTGGCGCAGGGTGATGGACCGCCGCCTGCTCGAGCACTACAACGGCGACGTGGCGCTGGCCAACCTGCAGCCGGGGAAGGAGGCCGCGCTGATCGCCCGGTACGCACCGGAGGCGACGACGGCGGCCGGCCCCGCCGCGGCGGCCGGCGGTGTGCAGACCATGCCGCGTCCGGTGACCGCGACCGCGGCGGCCTACCGCTGCCCCAACTGCGAATACGTCTACCGGGTGGCCGAGGGTGCGCCGCGGGAGGGCTTCGCCGCAGGCACCCCGTGGTCGGCGGTGCCCGACGACTGGGCCTGCCCGGACTGCGGCGTCCGCGAGAAGGTCGATTTCCTTCCGCAGGCATGAGTGCTGCGGCCGCCGCGGTCTGCGCCGCGGCGGTATCCGGGCGGACGGCTAGGCTCGAGTCCGTGACCGAAACCGTGCCGTTCGCCGCGGCCAGCCGGCAGCTGCTGCGGCAGACCCTGCTCGACGGGCTGCGCGAGCTGCTGCTCGACCGGGACTGGGCCAAGGTGACGATGGCGCAGGTCGCGCGGCAGGCCGGAGTGAGTCGGCAGACCGTCTACAACGAGTTCGGCTCCCGCTACGGTCTCGCTCAGGCCTACGCGATGCGCCTGGCCCGGCAGTTCACCGCGGAGATCGACGCGGCGGTCACCGCATCGCCGGGCGACGTCGACGCCGCCCTGCGCACGGGCTTCACCGGCTTCTTCGCCAGTGCCGCCGAGGATCCGCTGATCGCCTCACTGCTCTCCGGCGAGGCCAAACCCGACCTGCTCAAACTCATCACCACCGATGCCGCACCGCTCATCGCCGCGGCCGCGGCCGCCCTGACGGCGGTGCTGCGCGACTCGTGGATCGGGCTCGACGAGCAGCCCGCCGGCCGGGTGGCCCGGCTGATCGCCCGCACCGCCCTGAGCTATGTGGCGATGCCGCCCGAGCCGGACGCCGACGCCGCCGCCGACCTGGCGGCGGTCATCGGGCCGACCATCGTCGCCGCCCGCTCCACGGCGGCCGGCTGAGCCCCGGACCGCTCAGCGCGCCAGGAACGCGCTGACCGTGGCCTCGAACGCCGCCTTGGCCTCGATCATCACCCAGTGTCCGCACCGGGGGAAGATGTGCAGCTCGGCGTTCGGGATCAGCCGCATCGGCACCAGCGCCATATCCGGCGGACTCACCCGGTCGTCCCGGCCCCAGGTGAGCAGGGTGGGGCAGGAGATCTTGTGCATCATCGCCCAGTACGGCGGGAAGTCCGCCTCGGCGAGGAAGGCCTGCTGCATCTCGAAGGACGCCGACCCGTACATCTGCCGTCCGGTCTCGAGCGCATCGGCGTTCATCGCGGCCTCCCACCGCTCCTCGATGAGCTGATCGGTCACCACCGCGCGGTCGTACACCATCGCGCGCAGCCACCGGACCAGCTTGTCCCGGTCGGGTGCGTCGGCGAACTCCTGAAGCAGCCGCAGCCCCTCGGACGGGCTCGGACTGGTCAGGTTGGGGCCGACGCCGCCGATGGTGACGAGCTTGGCCACCCGGTCGGGCTTCTTGATCGCCAGATTCACGCCGACCACCCCGCCCATCGAGTTGCCGATCATCGGCGCGGACTCGATGCCGAGGGCGTCCATGAAGGCGATCACCGACTTGCCTGCGGTGAGCACCGGCATGCCCTCCCACGGGTCGGAGACGCCGAAGCCGGGGAACTCGAGGATGAAGGTGTGGTGCGTCCGGGCGAAGAACTCCAGATTGCCGCGATAGTTGCGCCACCCGGTCACCCCCGGCCCGGAGCCGTGCAGCAGCAGCAGCTTCGGCGCGCCGGGGTCGCCGGCCTCGTGATAGTGGAGCACGCCCTTGTCGGTCGCGATCTCCTTCTTGGTTCCCTCGTATGTCACGTCCACCCGTTCAGATTAGAACGTGTTCTAGATTTCGGGAAGCGGTGGGCGGGAACGGACCCGCGATCGGCGATGCGCGGCTCGCTAGGCTGGAGGGTATGAGTATCGATGCCTCCGTCCCCGCTGTCGCCGCCGGCCTGATCGGCGGCTACGCCGTGGCCCGCTACACCGGCAAGCGCCCGCTGGGCGGGGTGGTGCTGGCCGCCGCCGGACTCGTCGCCGGCCGGCACTGGATCGAGCGCGGTCCGGCCGTCACCGCGGGGCTGTCCGCGGTGTACCTCGGCGCGTTCGGTGCCTCCCATCCGCTCGCCAAGAAGATCGGCGCGTGGCCGGCGGTATTCGCGGTGACCGCCGCCGCGACGGGCGTGACCGCCGCGGCCACCGCGGTCAAAGTGGTCGACGCCTGACCCGGTCGCGGCCCCGCACGGATCAGCCGCGCAGGGCCCGGGCGTCCTCGTCGCCGAAGGTGTCCTCGAGCGCGGCCGGCGAATAGTCCAGGTCGATCTCCTCGACCGGGCGTCCGCGCGCCGATTCGATCGCGCCGAGCCGGCGCTGCGCACGGTCGGCCGCGTAGCCGAGGAATTCGTCGTTCTCCACCTCGAACGGCGGCACCTCGAACTGGTCGTCGACCCAGCTGATCATGCCGAGCGCCTGCGGCAGCAACTCGCCCATCCGGTCGGTGACCGTCTGCCACAGCCGGTCGTCGGCCGCCACATGGCGACGGCAGGTGAACGTCCCCCAGGCCATGTGCCGGCGTTCGTCGTCGGAGATCCGGCTGATCAGCTCCTGCATGCCGGGCAGGATCTGCCGTTTGACACAGATCCGCTGCCAGGCGTAGTAGCCGGTCAGCGCCAGCGAGCCCTCGATCACATGGTTGTAGGTGACGCTCGCGCGCACCTGGTTGACCGGTGACGGGTCCTCCTGGAGGATCCGCAGGGAGTTGGGCAGCTCGTCGTAGAACAGCGTGCGGTAGTACGGATTCTCGGCGACGAACGGATGCAGATCGTCGGTCAGGCCGACCGCGTCCATCCACAGCCGGAAGACCTGCGCGTGCTTGGCCTCCTCGAGACAGAACTGCGCGAGATACATCTCGTCGCCGAACCGGTTCTCGGCGGCCATCGCCGACATGAACGGCTGGATGTCCTGGGTGACCGCCTCCTCGCCGGCCGCGAACTGGGCCACCAGATAGGTGGCGCTGCGCCGCTCCTCGTCGGTCAGACCCCGCCAGTCGGCGGCATCCTGGGAGAAGTCGATGTCGGCCGGATTCCAGGTCTTGGCGTTCCCCTTGGTGAAGAGCCGCAGCGGGAAGGCATCCCAGTGCAGTCCGCCGGCGCGCAACGACGCGAAGCCGTGCCGCACTTCGGCCGAAGCGTCCGGGTCCGGATCCGCGGAGGCGCCGGCCGGCGGGTGCTGGGTCTGGGTCATGGTGGCTCACCTCGACGACGATGTGGCGGCTGTCACCGCCGACCGTAGTCCGATCCGCCGGAGCCGGCGGGAGAATCCGCCCGATCGTCGTGACCGGAAAGGATTCGCCGAGCGTCTACGCGCGACTCTCAGATCCTCGCGCTCCCGATCGGTCGGGAGCGCGAACGTTTTCATGTCGCGCGAAGGGTGCCCGAGCCCTATCCTGAGCTGCCGCGCGAGCGCTGCCGCCGGCGGACGTCACCAGATGCGCACCCGCTGTGCCGGGTCGAGGTACAGGCCGTCGCCGGGCTGCACGTCGAAGGCGGCGTAGAAGTCGTCGACGTTCGCGACCACACCGTTGCATCGGAACTCCGGCGGGGAGTGCGGGTCGATCGACAGCCGCCGGATGGCCTCGGCCTCACGGGTCTTGGTCCGCCAGATCTGCGCCCAGGAGAAGAACACCCGCTGGATGCCGGTCAGCCCGTCGATCACCGGGGGCTCGGTGCCCTCGGTGGCCAGCCGGTAGGCGACCAGCGCGATGGACAGCCCGCCCAGGTCGCCGATGTTCTCGCCCAGGGTGAACTCGCCGTTGACGGTGTGCTCCGGGGCCAGGCCCTCCGGGGTGAACCGGTTGTACTGTTCGGCCAGGGCCGCGGTGCGCACGCCGAACTCGGCGCGATCGGCGTCGGTCCACCAGTCCACCAGGTTGCCGTCGCCGTCGTACTTGGCGCCCTGATCGTCGAAGCCGTGGCCGATCTCGTGGCCGATCACCGCACCGATCCCGCCGTAGTTGGCGGCGTCGTCGGCCTCCGGATCGAAGAACGGCGGCTGCAGGATCGCGGCCGGAAAGACGATCTCGTTCATCCCCGGGTTGTAGTAGGCGTTGACCGTCTGCGGGGTCATGAACCACTCGTCGCGGTCCACCGGCCGGCCGATCTTGTGCAGCTCCCGGTCGTTGTCGAAAGCCGCGGCGCGCCGGGCGTTCCCGTACAGATCGCCGCGGTCCACCAGGAGCGAGCTGTAGTCGATCCAGCTCGCCGGGTAGCCGATCTTGGGGGTGAACTTCTCGAGTTTGGCCAGCGCCCGCTCCCGGGTGGCCGGCGTCATCCACTCCAGCTCCGAGATGTTCCGTCGGTAGGCCGCCACGAGGTTGGCGATCAGCTCGTCCATCCGGGCCTTGGCGGCCGGCGGGAAGTGCTCGCGCACATACAGTCTGCCCACCGCGAAGCCCATCGAATGCTCGACGAACTCCACGCCGCGCTTCCAGCGGTCGCGGATCGCCGGGGCCCCGGTCAGGGTGGTGCCGTAGAAGGCGAAGTTCTCGTCGACGAAGGCCGCCGGCAGGTAGGGCGCCGCCGAGCGCAGCAGCCGCCAGGTGAGCCAGGTCTTCCACTCGTCCAGGGGTCGCTGCGCCACCAGTGCGGCCGCGGCGGTGAGGAAGGACGGCTGCCGGACGATCACCTCGTCGAAGGTCTGCGCGCCGCTGGTCTGCAGCGCATCGATCCAGCGCTGCGTGTCGAATCCATCGGCGGCACTGAGGAAGTCGGCGTGCGCGAACAGGTTGTAGGTGGCCTCGGCGTCGCGCCGGCGCACCACGTCCCAGTGTTCGGCGGCGATCGCGGTCTCCAGGTTCAGCACCGTCGCGGCGGCACCGGCCGGATCGTCGAGCCCGGCCAGCGCGAACATCCGCTCGATGTGCTCGCGGTAGGCGCGGCGGGTGTCGGCGTGCTTGTCCTCGCGGTAGTAGGCCTCGTCGGGCAGCCCGATACCGGACTGGCCCACATGGACCAGGTAGCGGTCCGAGCGGCGCGCGTCGGTGTCGACGTAGAAGCCGAACAGTCCGCCCACCCCGTGCCGCTGCAGGTCGCCGAGGACGGCGGCGAACTCGGTGGTGTCGGCGACGGCGGCGATCTTCGCCAGGTCGTCGGCGATCGGGCCGGTGCCCAGCGCCTCGATGTGCTCGGTGTCCATGAACGAGCCGTACAGGTCGCCGATCTTCACCTCGTCCGAACCCGAGGCGCCGCCGGCGGCGGCCGCGCTCTCGATGATCGCCCGCACGTTCTCCTCGGCGCGGTCGCGCAGCACGTGGAAGGCACCGTCGATGCTGCGATCGTCGGGAATGGTGTGCCCGGCCAGCCAGCGGCCGTTCACGTGGGTGTAGAGGTCGTCGGCGGCCCGGACGTCGTCGTCGACCCACTGCAGGTCGATGCCGGAGATCTGCTCGGTAGTCACGATCTCCATAGTGCACGGTCCGGGCGCGCGATGTCCGCCCGGCTCGTTCACTCGCCCAGTGCGCTGTTCATGGCCCACACCAGGATCTCGGCGTCGGTGACGGCGCGCACCGGTTCGCCGCCGAGGTCACCGGCCCGCAGGGTGTCGCCGGCCGACAGCTCGGTCCCGGCCGCGGCCACCCGCCCGCGGGTGACCAGCAGATGGGTGAAGCGGGCGCGGGGCAGGGCGATCGCGGCGCCGGCCGGCGGCCGGGCCACCCAGAGGGTGGCGGCGGCGTTGCGGATCCGGATGGCCGAATCGTGGGCCGGATCCCCCGATGCCAGCGCGATGAGTTCCCCGCCGGCCAGTTCGGCGCCGATCTCACGCTGCTCGTAGCCGGGGTCGGCGCCGGTCTCGTCGGGCAGCACCCACATCTGGATGTAGTGCACCGGGGTGGCGGGGGCCTCGACGCGGTCGTTGCGCTCGGAGTGCTCGATGCCGGTGCCGGCGCTCATCCGCTGGGCCAGGCCCGGATAGACCACTCCGCTGTGGCCCTGCGAGTCCTGGTGCACCAGCGAGCCGTCGAGCACCCAGGTGACGATCTCGGTCTCCCGATGCGGGTGGGTGTCGAAGCCCTGGCCGGGTTGCACGATCTCGTCGTTCTGAACCAGCAGGACGCCGTGGTGGGTGTTGTCCGGGTCGTAATGATCGCCGAAGGAGAAGCCGTGCCGGGAGCGCAGCCAGTCCGTGGTGGTGAGCAGACGTTCTTCGCTGCGCAGGACGGTCACGGCGGCGGTCATGGCGACGATTATCCCGGTGTCGGCCGACCAGGCGCAAAGCCCGGCGGCGTTGTCGTATCGTGACCACACTGACTCGCACTCGTAAGGTCATGACTTGGTATGTGGGTGTTACCCGAGTGACAATTGTGAATGTGAATCTGTGGTGGACCCGTCCGGCCACGGCGCTGGGCGTCGTGGCCGCCTGCACGCTCGCCCTGACGGCGTGCGGCGGTGACGGTGACAGCGACGCCGCCCGGGCCGCGCGCGCCTTCGCCGGCGCGCTGGCCGGGCAGGACGCTCAGGTGGCCGCCGACCTGACCACCTCCCCGACGCAGGCCTCCGAGGCGCTCGGCGAGACCTTCGCCGGCATGCACCCGAAGACCGTGGACGCCAAGGTGCTCAAGACCATCGAGTACACTGACGGCACCGCCTCGTTCACCCTGCAGACCACCTGGCACTGGTCGGACGACCGGTCGTTCGAATCGAAGACCTCCGGCAGCGTGCGCCGGCTGTCCTCGGGCTGGAAGGTGCAGTGGGAGCCGGGGCTGCTGCACTCGGGCATGCCCGTCGACGGCCACCTGCAGATGGTGCGCACCGATGCGACTCCGGCGCCCACCGTGCGCAGCGCCACCGGCAAGACCTTCATGCAGATGGAGCCGGTCAACCAGATCGTCATCGACCCCGCGGCCACCAAGAACGTGCGCAAGTCGGTCAACGAGCTCGCGGCCGCCATCAAACCCATCGCCCCGCTGGTCACCGCGAGTGTGATCAACGACAAGCTGGTCGCCGCGCAGGGCGGCGAGGTGATCGCGGTGACCCTGCGCGATCCGGACATGAAAGTGCTGGCCTCTGATCCGAGCCGGATCAAGGGCGTCAGCGTGCGCACGACCGGCGAACTGGTGATGTCCGACCGCCGGCTCTCCTCGCCGCTCTCGGCGGGGCTGACCAACTACTGGCAGGCCATCCGAGATGCCACCGCCGGCTGGCAGGTGCAGCTGGCGGTGCCGGGCGCGAAACCCTCCCGGCTGGCCGGGGAACAGGGCAAACCCGGGCCCGACGTGATGAGCACCGTCAACATGAACGAACAGCTCACCCTCGGCGACACGGTCGTCGAGGTGGCGCAGCCGGCCACCATGATGACCCTCGACGCCCGGTCCGGCGCGATCCGGGCGATGGCGCAGAACTCGGCCGCCGCCGAGCGGAAGATCACCGCCGACGTGGCCTATCCGACCGGCTCGACCCTCGACCCGGTGTTCTCGTCGATCGACGAGAACACCGACACCGGGCAGGGTGACCAGCCCGCCAAGCAGCAGATGCACGCCCTCGGGCTGGGCCTGAGCTACACGGTGCCCGGTGTGGCCGCGCCCCGCGCGGGCAGCGGACGGCCCAAGGTGGCCACCGCCGCGTTCCACCCGCAGAACTTCAGCGCCTCGATGCTGAGCATGGGGGCGCTGGGCGTCTCCCTGGCCCGGTCGGCGGACGGCACCGATTCCTCGGTGGCGCCGTTCGTGATCAAGGGCGCGGAGAGCAAGGTCTCCGGCGGCGAGCTCGGCGCCTTCGACCCGCAGGTCGCCAAGCAGATCGTCGCCGCCATGCGGACCACCGCACGCACCGGCGACGCCAGCGATCTGACCGGCGCCCCGGGCCTGTACGCGCTGGTCGGCACCAACGGCCCGCAGGGGCCGGGCTGGTTCGTCGGCGTCACCGGCAACACGGTGATGGTGATCTACTGCGAAGGCGAGAAGTCGGGCACCGCAGCCCTGCAGGTGGCGCAGAAGTACTTCCGCACCCGCTGATCGGGCCGGTTCAGCCGTCCGCCGGGCCGCCGGCCCGGCGGCCCTGGATCAGAGCGGCGATCGCGCGCCAGCCCAGCAGCAGCACCGCGGTGGCGATCGAGGCGACGATGCAGAAGCTCAGCGCGGTGCCCTGGTCGCTGACCACCCGCAGCAGCATGCCGACCACGACGGTCGACACCCAGATGATCAGGCCGGCAGGCAGGATCCGGGCCGGGAGCCACAGCGGCCGGTCGACGGCGGCCGAGATCAGCCAGCCCACGGCGGCGCCGGCCAGGAACGGCCAGGCGGTGGTGGCGAAGCCGCTCAACGACCACGCCTCCTCATGGCTGTTGCGGCCGATCGCCACGAAGACCAGCACGGCCACCACATCGGCGAGAGCCGGCCACAGCAGCACGCTGCGGGCGGAGAGGCCGGACTGTGACGGGGACGTGGTCGACGAGCTCATGCCTTCAGCCTAGCCGGGCAGCGGCACCGCTAATTCCGCGGCGGATCCTCGTCGCGCCGGTCGTCGAGGTCCACCTCGGTCTCGGTGCCCAGGGTCTGGAAGTAGGCCTCTTCGCCCTCTTCCTCCTCGGCCATCTGCGTCTGCAGGGTGTCGCGCATGCTGAACACCGTGCGGTACCGGACGGCGATGACCACCCAGCCCACGATGGAGATCATCAGGTACGACACCACGCGGTAGATCAGCATGGCGGTCACCGCATCGGCCACCGGCATGCCGGCTGAGGTGAGCGCCGGGACCAGCACCGCCTCGACCACGCCCAGACCGCCGGGCAGCAGCGGGATGGCGCTGCCCACGGCCTTGCCGGCGGCGTAGGCCACCATCAGGCCCGACAGACTCGGATGTGCGCCGATCGCCCAGCACGAGAACGCCAGACAGGCCACGTCGGCCACCCAGTTGAACAGGCTCCAGCCGAAGGCCTCGATGCCGTCGCGGCGGGTCAGCCGGACCGCGCGGAGTTGGTTGAGGACCCGGGTCAGCCGCTCGGTGCCGTGCTCGACGGGCTTGTTGCGCAGGCTGTTGACCCAGCCGAGCAGTCGCCGTCCGATGCCCTCGATGGACTCCGGGTGGCCGGCCAGGTACTGCATGACGACGACGAAGAGCACGAAGCCGATGACGGTGAAGATCACCGAGAACGGGTTGGTCTGCGCACCGGCCAGCAGACCGCCGCCCAGGCCGAGGACGGCCAGGCCGGCGCCGGCCAGCAGTCCCGACATGACCAGCTGCCAGGAGGCGACCACCGGAGTCGCTCCCCACTTTCGGGTTTCGCGATAGACGAAGGCGGGGGAGAGGACCTGTCCGCCGGGCATGGTCTGGGAGATCGAGTTGGAGGCCAGGATCACCGCGAGCGACTCCATCTGGCGCACCCGGACCCCGGCCGAACGCAACAGCACCCGCTGCACCTGCGCATACGAGTCCATCGAGAACATGGCGGCGACGACGGCCGCCAATACCCAGCCCAGCTGCATGTCGCCGACACGCCGCCCGGCCTTCTCCAGGCTCGGCCAGGCCAGCACCAGCTCGGTGATCAGGATCGCGACGACGGCGACGACCGCGAACCAGCGCAGCCACCGGGTCCACGAACGGCGACCGGCCGGGGTGCCGTCGGCGGCACCCGGCTCGGGGCCGCTCGGCCGGCCGGTGGAGTCGGTGGGCATTGCCAAACCCTATCGTCTCCCGGCCGGAGAACGAATCAGTCGTCCTCGGGGTGCTGGCTGCGGCTGCGCCGCAGCAGGTCCTGCACGCTGATCTGACCGTCGCGGTCACGGCGCAGTTCGCGGGACGGGGCCTCCTCGCTGCGGGAGGAGCGAACCTGGTCGATGTCGACGTTCGGATCCAGCGCCGAGGCGCCGGTCAGCGGTGGCACCGGGGTGGCCGGCTGGGCGCTCCGGCGCGGACCGGGCCGCCTCGGCTGAGCCTGCGGTCCCTGCCGGCCGGGAGAGTCCTGCCGGTCCGGCTGGACCTGCGGATTCCGCCGTGCCGGCGGTGTCCGGCGCGGCTGTTCCGGCTCGGCGGCGGGCCGCCGGGCCGGTGCCGCGGGGGTCTGCGGCAGCGGCGGGGCCGACGGAGCCTGCGGGCGCGGACGCAGATCGCGACCGCCCAGGCGGACGCCGCCCGCGCCGAGCCGCCAGGAGCCGGTGTCCGGGCTCTCCGACTGCGGCCCGGCGGCCGAGCGCTGTGATGGCGCGGGGCGTGCCGGCGCCGCCGGAGCGGGGTCGGCGGCCGGGCGCGCCGGTTGCGCTCCGCGGGACTGCTGCGCCGCTCGCGCGGGGCCGCTCTGCGGGATGCGCTGCGGCTCGGCGCGCTGCGGCTCGGCGGGTTCGTCGGCGTCGTCGACCAGATCGGTCAGCGTGGCCTCCGCGGTCGGCTGCGGTCCCGAGTCCGGGGCGTCGGCGTCGTCGTCGCGGCGGCCGAACCTGCCGGTCCGCCGGGGCTCGGCCATCCCCGCCTTGGGCCGGGCCTGCTGTGCCCGCAGGGCGGTGGTCTCGGCCTCGGCGACGGCGACCACGCCGCCGGCGCTGACCGAACCGGTGGCCAGCACCGGCACCTCCTTGAACTGCGGCTCGTCCTCGAGGATCGTCTCGCCCAGGCCGATCTTGCGCTGCAGCTTGAGCATCCAGCGCGGCGCCCACCAGCAGTCGTCGCCGAGGAGCTTCATCACGGCCGGCACCAGCAGCATGCGGATGATGGTCGCATCCAGGATCAGCGCCGCGATCATGCCGAAGGCGATGTACTTCATCATCACGATGTCCGAGAGCCCGAACGCCGCACTGACCACCACCAGGATCGCGGCGGCCGCGGTGATGATGCGGCCGGTGTGCGCGGTGCCCAGGCGCACGGCCTCGGTGGTCGAGGCGCCCTGCTGGCGTGCCTCGACCATCCGGGAGAGCAGGAATATCTCGTAGTCGGTACTCAAGCCGTAGATGATCGCGATGATCAGCACCAACACCGCCGAGAACAGCGGTCCCGGTGTGTAGTTCAGCAGCGACGCGCCGTGACCGTCGAGGAACATCCAGGTGAGGATGCCCAGAGTGGCGCCCAGCCCGAGGGCCGAGACCAGGGCCGCCTTGATCGGCAGGATGATCGAGCCGAAGGCCAGGAACATCAGCAGTCCGGTGACCAGGACCAGCAGCACCGCCATCAGCGGCAGGCGCGACATCAGCGAGTCCATCGAGTCCTGGGTCAGCGCCGGAGTACCTGCGACGAACACCGTGAGCCCCTGATCGTCGATGCCCCGGAGTTCCTTGATGGCCTCCCCGGCGGTGTCGCGATCGGTCAGGCCGGCCGACATCTGCGTGACGCCGTACGCCTCCCGATACTCGCCGTCCAGGGCGCCCTGGGCCGCATCGGTGGAGAACTGCTTGGTGAAGCCGGGGATCTTGTTGGCTTCGGCGGCGATCGCCTCGATCTTGTCGCCGGCCTCGTCGTCGTCGACGGGGTAGACGACGACCAGCTTGATCTCCTCGGTGCGTTCGGCCGGGAAGCGCTCGTCGAAGTGTTCCTGGGCCACGCGGGTGGGATTGTCCGGCGGCAGGTACTTCTCGCTCATGCCGCCGAAGGCGATGTTCCCGAACGGGATGATCAGCGCCAGCAGCAGCAGAACGGTGGGGACCGCGGTCTTGATCGGGTGCTGCATCACCCAGCCGGCCAGCCGGCCCCAGAAGCCGTTCTCGATCTCCTCGCGGGTCTTGGTGCGGTTGAGGAAGGGCACGCTCAGCGCGTCGACGCGGCGGCCCAGAATCGACAGGATGGCCGGCAGCACGGTGATCGACAGGATGGCGGCCAGGGCCACCGAGGCGATCGCACCGTAGGCCACCGATTTGAGGAAGGCCTGCGGGAAGATCAGCAGACAGGCGAGGGCGGCGACGATGATCGTCGCCGAGAAGACCACCGTCTGGCCGGAGGTCATCACCGTGCGCCGGACCGCCGCCGGCACGGTATAGCCTTCGGCGAGTTCCTCCCGGAATCTGCTGACGATGAACAGGCCGTAGTCGATGGCGATGCCCAGACCGATCAGGGTGACCACGGACTGGGCGAAGACGTTCAGCTCGGTCAGCTGGGCCAGGATCGTCATGATGCCCAGCGAGCCGGCGATGGTCAGGCCGCCGATCAGCACCGGCAGCGCGGCGGCCACCACGCCGCCGAAGACGAACAGCAGCATCAGACCGACGATCGGCAGGCCGATCAGCTCGGCGCGTTTGATGTCCTCGTCCATGCCGTGGCTCATCGCGCTGGCCACCGGTTGCAGGCCGGCCAGCTCGAAGGTGGCGCCGGGCATGCTGTATTTCTCCGGCAGGTTCTCGAAGAAGGGCTCGATGGTCTGGAAGTTGGCCAGGATGGTGGTGTCGTCGTTGCCGCGCACCCCGATCGAGACGAAACCGGTGTTCTCCTCCAGGTTCCACATCCGGTCGCGTTTGATCTGCTGAGCGGCCTGTTCGGCGGCGCCGCTGCCGTCGGGGAACGGATCGAGGAAGCCGGCGTGTTCGGTGTCGTCAGGGCCGGACGGGTTCTCCCGGCTGACGATGTCGGGGTACTTGGTCACCAGATCGTCGAGAACCTGCTCGACGCGGGCGCCGAACGCCGGATCGTCGATCCGGGTGCCCGAGGGCGGGGTGATCAGCAGCAGGACGTCGGATTTGTGGTCGCGGCCGAGGGCCTCGTCGGCGATCAGCGAGCCTTTGACCGACTCGGAGCCCTCGTCGAACCAGCCGCTCTGCGAGAGGTGGTTGCCCAGACCCAGGCCGTAGAGGCCCAGTCCGCCCATGAGGACCACGAGTACGGCGATGACGGTGTAGCGCATTCGATAGACGAATGTGCCGATGTGTCCGAACACGCCGGTTTCCTTCCTGCCGATGGGCAACCCGCTCGGCATTCTCTCAGGTGACCCTGAGAGAACGCAGCATCCCTGCGGTCGTGGTGACGACCGTCTCTCCGCCGGGCCGCTGTGGTCGATCGTGCGGTCGGTGCAGCCTAACGCGGCCGACGGTCAGGTAGGCAAGGCCGGAGGGCTACTTCAGTAAAGCCGAGAGCGGGCGGAACGGTGTCAGCCAGGCGCCGTCGTCGGGCAGCGAGTCGAGGCTGATGCGCGGCAGCGGCTCGCGGAACACCGACGGAATGTCTTCCAGGTCGACGAACTCGATCTCCGGGGTGCTGACCGCCCAGCTGGCGTGCTCGCGGAAACCGATCACCGTGACCGGGACGCCGTCGGCGGCGATCTCGAGCAGCGGCTCGCGGAAGGCCTGACCGTCGGCGGAGGCCACCACCAGGCCGGCCAGGCCGGTGGTGTGCCGGCGCAGCTCGATGTGGTCGAGCATGTCCGCGTCCACATCGCTGTCGTCGGTCAGCTTGGGCTTGGCGAAGACCGCGAAACCCACGTTCCGCAGTGCATCCACCCACGGGCGCACCACCTCGGCGCTGCCCGGGACGATATTGGTGAAGACGGTGGCCTCGGGCTCCACCGGGTCCGGGGCGCCGGCGCTGATGGCCGCGGTGCGATCGAGCAGCCACCGGCCCAGGGCATCGAAGCGGGGCCGGTGCGCGGCGGTGGGCCGGCCGCCGAGGATGCCGCCCAGGCCCATGTCCATGTTCGGGGCGTCCCACACCAGCAGCACGCGCGGCGTGGTCGCGGTGCCGGAGATGGTCTGGGCGAAATCGGCCGGGGTCATCGCTCACCTGCTTCGTCGGTCAGGGGGCGCTCCCCGGCTGCTGCCGGGGAGGCGTCTGCAGAGACGATGTTCGCGGACGGCTCGTCCCCGCGCGGCCGATCGGCGGCTTTGGTCCGCGGAAAGGGTTTGACGTAGACGAACTCGTTGACCTCGCGGCCCTCCCGCTCGGCGCGGCCCTCGAACTTGGTGGTGGGCCGGTCCAGCAGGATCGGCGAGTCGAAGGTCAGCGGCACCACGTGCGGGCGCCGAGGGTCCTGGGTGGCCAGCAGCTCGGCGATCCAGCCGGCGTAGTCGGCGTGGTCGGTGGCGATGTGCAGCACACCGCCCGGGCGCAGCTTCTCGGCGATCAGCTCGAGAGTGCCGGACTGCAGGAAACGCCGTTTGTGGTGCCGCGACTTGGGCCACGGGTCAGGGAAGAAGACCCGGACGCCGGTGAGGCTGTCGGGGCCGACGAGTTCGGTGAGCACCACGGTGGCGTCGCCGCGGACCATCCGCACATTGGTCAGCCCGCCGCGGTCGATCAGGCCCACCAGCTGCGCCAGACCCGGCTGGTAGACCTCCACCGCCACCACGTTCGCCTCCGGTTCCTCGTGGGCCATGGCGGCGGTGGAGATCCCGGTGCCGCTGCCCACCTCGACGATCAGCGGGGCGGTGCGGCCGAACCAGGCGTCGGCATCCAGCGGTGGTTCCGGTTCCCGGTCCGGGCCGATCTGCAGATCCCGGCCCAGGGCGGGCCACAGCCGTTCCCAATTGCGTTCCTGATTGGCGGTCAGCGCGCCGCGGCGGAACCGGAAACTGGTGACTCGCGGGTACAGCCGGGAGCGGTCGATCGCATCGTCCGAACCGGCAGTGGCGTCGGTGTTCACCGCACCATCGTCGCGCATCGGCGGCGGCCGGGACCAATCCGCGCCGGAAACGAGCGCCGTCCACCGGGCGCGGCCGGAGTTGTCCACAGCGGGAGGGCGGGCCCGCGGAAAGCCCGTGCCGAGGCACCGGCGGTCGTTACGGTGCGCACACCGGACGTGGGGGAGGGACGGTCATGGGCGACGTGGACGAGGCGCTGCGGGAACTGCATCGGGCGCGGCGGGCGCCGCTGCGCATCCGGGTGTGCGGGCACCCGGGCGTGGGGGTTCGGACTCTGGCGGCGGCGCTGGTGACCCGGTTCCGGGTGGACGCGCGATGCGGACCGCTCCGGGACGGGTGCGAGCAGTCCGGTGAGGATCCGGCCGGTGATGATCTGATCTGCCAGGTCCTCGGTGCGGGGGTCCGCGGCTGTGATCTGCGGGCACTCGCCCGATACCGGATACCGGTGCTGGTGGTGGCGGGCCGGGCGGATCAGCGGGGCGGGCAGGTCCGGGCCGCCGCGCTGGCCGGGCAGGCCGCCGCCCGGCTCGGCCGGCCGGTGTATCCGGTGGCGGCGCTGCCCGGCGGCGCCCGGGTCGACGGCGACGACCTCGCACTGCTGCGCGGCTGGGCCGGTGCCGGGGTGCGGGTGCCCGCCCTGCCCGCCGGCTTCGTCGACGTCGCGGCCGGCGCCGAGCGCCGGCGTCGGGCGGGGCTGCTGCACCGCTACGGTCCGGACGGACTGAGCCGGCTGCTGGCCGCGCTGGCCGGACCGGGCGGGGCGGAGCTCGACGCGGCGGCGGCCACCGGGCTGCTGCGGGCCGCCGGCGGTCTGGAGCAGCTGGTGGCCCCGTTACACGCACTCGGACCGGCCGTGCGCCGCCGGCGCGATGCGCGCTTCGCCGCAGAGCTGTCCGCGCTGGCCGCGGCCGGTCCCGGCCGGGACCGGATCGAACTGCTCGCCCAGCGGGCCGGCCGTGAGTGAGCCGGGACCGGCCGGGCGGCCGGTGGACGTCGGCGGGGTGCCTGTGCTGGTGTCCGGTCCGGTGGGCGCCGAACCGGCGCAGCTCGCCGCAGCCCTGTCGGACACAGCCCTGTCGGACACAGCCCTGTCGGACACAGCCCCGTCGGACACAGCCCCGTCGGACACCGCCCTGTCTGACCCAGCCTTGTCCGCCGCCGCACTGTCCACTGCTGCCGGGCGGGCCGAAGGCGGTCCGCCGGCCGGGGACGGCCGGGTCGGGGCGGCGCTACTGGCCCTCGACCCGACCTGCGCGGCGGGATCCGACGAGACTGCGATGCTCGCGGCGCTGACCGCGGCCGGTGCGCCGGTGGCGCTGGTGCTCTGCCGGGCCGAAGCCGAGCCGGCCTGGCCGCACCGGCTCGAGCAGGCGCGGACCCGGCTCGACCCGGACCGGCGGCTGCCGGTGTTCGCGGTGTCGGCGGCTCTGGCCGCGGCCGGAGAGCCCGCGGCCCGGGAGGCGCTCGCCGATCTGGTCCGCTGGTGCGCGGCTCCGTCCGGGACCACCGCAGCAGTCGGGTCCCCGGGTGCGCCGCCGTCCACCGAATCCCGGCGCGCGGAGCCTGCCGGTCCGGACCCGGCCCCCGCGCCGGACCCGGGGCGCCACCGGGCCGAACGCATCGCCGGTGCCCGGGCGGGGTTCACCGCCGCCCGCGCCGAGCTGGGCGCCGACGTCCGCACCGGACTGCGGGATCTGCACCGGACCGCGGCCGAACACTGCCGGGGCCTGCGCCGCCTGGACCCGCCCGGCTACCGGACCTGGCTCACCGGCCGGCTGCAGCACTGGCAGTGCACTCTCGATCGCCGGTCCGCCGGGGAACTGGACCAGATCCGGGCGGCCGCCCTGCTCGGGCTGCCCGGCGGCGCAGACCCGGGGGAGCCGTTCCCGCCGCTCGCCGCGGCGGACACCGGGCCCGAGCCGGCGCTGCGGCCCGGCGCCGAGGACGCCGTGGTGCTGGCGCTGGGGGCCTCGGCCGGACTCGGTCTGGGCCGGACGGTGCTCACCCCGCTGGTGTCCTGGGCCGGCTTCGGGGTGCTCGGCACCCTCCTGACCACCGTCGTCGGGCTCGCGCTGGCGGCGGGGATCGTGATCGTCCGGCGGCAGAGTGCGCGCCGGGCGGCCACTCTCCGGTGGACCACGGAGACTCTCGCCGCCGCCCGGGCCGGACTCGAACAGTCGCTGGCCGCCCGGATCAGCGCCGCAGAGGCGCGCCTGACCGCAGAGATATGGAACCGAACAGCGCCCCGCTGCGTCCAACCTTCTAGCGAGCGTGCCCGGCCGGCGGCGCACGCCGGCACCGGTGAGGGGGCGTGATGACCGAATGGGATTCCGTGACGGGAGACGCCGAACCCGGCGACGGTGAGGAATGTCTCACCGGCTGCCCGGGCGAATCCGGCGAACCTCCCGGCGGCGACCTGGCCGGCCACCTGTGGATGTTCGACGGCGGCTCGCTGTGGGACCTGGGCCCGGCCGCCGACGACGCCGACGCGGACGGCATTCCCGAGTCGCTGACCAGGACGGCCGCCGACTCGGTGACCGTGTACTCCGATCGCGACCTGGACGGTCGCGTCGATCGCATCACCGAGCTCGATGCGTCGGGCAAGTGCCGGGTCAGCGATCTGGACCCGCGGACCGGGCTCTGGTCGCCGACCGGGCTCGGCCGGCTGGACTGAGAGCGCTAGTACCTAAGCCCCTGTCTGGAGGGCGCGGAATCCGCGTATCATGTGGGGCGACTGCGCTCGTGATGCCGCGCGCGGAAGACTGCCAGATCGTCGAGGAGACAGCTTTATGACCGCTGCGACCATTCCCGGACTCGAGCCCGGGAACGCCCCCACCGAACATGCCGGGCTGCTGGCCTGGGTCGCTGAGGTCGCCGAGTTGTGCCAGCCGGATCGGGTCGTCTGGTCCGACGGCAGCGACGAAGAATGGGACCGCCTCACCACGCAGCTGGTGGACGCCGGGACCATGGTGAAGCTCAACGAGGAGAAGCGGCCGAATTCGTTCCTGGCGCTCTCCGATCCCGCCGACGTGGCCCGGGTGGAGTCGCGCACCTTCATCTGTTCCAAGACCGAAGAGGATGCCGGTCCCACCAACAACTGGGTCGACCCGGACGAGATGCGGGCCACCCTCACCGAGAAGTTCCGCGGCAGCATGCGCGGCCGCACCATGTACGTCATTCCGTTCTGCATGGGCCCGCTCGGCTCGGACGATCCCAAACTCGGCGTGGAGATCACCGACTCGGAGTACGTGGTCCTGTCCATGCGGATCATGACCCGCGTGGGCCCGCAGATCCTCGAGGCGCTCGGCGACGACGGCTTCTTCGTGCAGGCCCTGCACTCGGTCGGGGCCCCGCTCGAGCCCGGCCAGGAGGACGTGGCCTGGCCGTGCAACCCGGACAAGTACATCGTCCAGTTCCCCGAGGACCGGGTGATCTGGTCATACGGCTCCGGTTACGGCGGCAACGCGCTGCTGGGCAAGAAGTGCTACGCGCTGCGCATCGCCTCGGCGATGGCCCACGACGAGGGCTGGCTGGCCGAGCACATGCTGATCCTCAAGCTGATCAGCCCGGAGGACAAGGTCTACTACGTGGCCGCCGCCTTCCCGTCGGCCTGCGGCAAGACCAATCTGGCGATGATCCAGCCCACCCTGCCGGGCTGGCGCGCCGAGACCGTCGGCGACGACATCGCCTGGATGCGGTTCGGTGAGGACGGCCGGCTGTACGCGGTGAACCCGGAGTTCGGTTTCTTCGGCGTGGCCCCCGGCACCAGCTACTCCTCCAACCCCAACGCGATGAAGACCATCGCCGACGGCAACACCCTGTACACCAATGTGGCCCGCACCGACGACGGCGACGTCTGGTGGGAGGACATCGACGGCCCGGTGCCGGCGCACCTGATCGACTGGAAGGGCCAGGACTGGACCCCCGAGTCGGGCGAGAAGGCCGCACACCCCAACTCCCGCTACTGCACCCCGCTCAGCCAGTGCCCGAGCCTGGCCCCCGAGTGGGACGATCCGGCCGGTGTGCCGATCTCGGCGATCCTCTTCGGCGGCCGCCGCAAGACCACCGTCCCGCTGGTCACCGAGGCCCGGGACTGGCAGCACGGCGTCTTCATGGGCGCCACCGTCGGCTCCGAGCAGACCGCCGCCGCCGAGGGCACGGTGGGCACCGTCCGCCGCGACCCGATGGCCATGCTGCCGTTCCTCGGCTACAACGTCGGCGACTACTTCCAGCACTGGATCGACACCGGCAAGAACGCCGACGCCGACAAGCTGCCGCACGTCTTCTACGTGAACTGGTTCCGCCGCGGCGAGGACGGCCGCTTCCTGTGGCCGGGCTTCGGTGAGAACAGCCGCGTGCTCAAGTGGATCGTCGACCGCATCGAGGGCACCGTGACCGGTGTGCAGACGCCCATCGGCATCGTCGCCGATCCGGCCGAGCTCGACACCACCGGCCTGGACGTGGATCCGGCCGACGTGGCCGAGGCGCTCGCGGTGAACGTGGACGAATGGCGCAACGAGCTGCCGAGCATCGACGAGTGGTTCTCCTTCGTCGGCGACCGGCTGCCCAGCGGGCTGCGCGACGAGCTCGACGGGCTGCGCCAGCGGCTCGGCTGATCGCCCGGCTCACAGATCATCACGGCGACGGCGCCCCGGAATCCGGGGCGCCGTCGCCGTCGTCGTGGCCGGCCGCACCCGGGAGGTCCTCCGGCAAACCCCGGGTGCATCTCCGGGCTGTCCCCCATAGCGCTGACAGGTCCGCTCTGGAAGCCTGTAGTCCATGACAGCGACAGCACCGACCTCACGCGGCATCGCCGCACGCGCCGACGATCTGGTGAAGACCTACGGATCCGGGGACACCACCGTGCATGCTCTGCGCGGCGTGTCCATCGGTTTCGAGGCCGGGCAGGTGACGGCCATCATGGGCCCGTCCGGCTCGGGCAAGTCCACCCTCATGCACTGCCTCGCCGGGCTGGACACCGCCACCTCCGGTACCGTCCACATCGGCGACGTGGCCCTCGACGGGCTCGGCGACAACGAGATGACCCGTCTGCGGCGCGACCGGATCGGCTTCGTCTTCCAGGCCTTCAACCTGGTACCCACGCTCACCGCAGCCGAGAACATCACCCTGCCGCTCGACATCGCCGGCCGCGATGTGGACCGTCAGTGGTACGACTCGGTGGTGCAGCGGCTCGGTCTGCAGGACCGGCTCGAGCACCGGCCCAGCGAGCTCTCCGGCGGCCAGCAGCAGCGGGTGGCCTGCGCCCGCGCCCTGGTGGGCCGGCCGGACATCATCTTCGGCGACGAACCCACCGGCAATCTGGACTCCCGCTCGTCGGGGGAGGTGCTGTCGATCCTGCGTGCCGCCGTCGACGAGTTCGGTCAGACCGTGGTGATCGTGACGCACGATCCGCATGCCGCGTCGTACGCCGACCGGGTGGTGTTCCTGGCCGACGGCCGGTTCTCCGCCGAACTGGCCCATCCGACCGCCGACGACGTCTTCGAAGTGATGCGGACCCTGGACCTGCCGAAGAACGACGCCGAGGGGAACTGACCGATGCCCTCCAGGTCGTCAGCGATGCGGAAGGTTTCGCTCAGAAGTCTTGCCGCACACAAACTCCGGCTCGTACTCACGGTCTTCTCGGTGGTTCTCGGCACCAGCTTCGTCGCGGCCGCGCTGATCTTCACCGCCACCGTGCAGACGGCCTTCGACTCGATCTTCGACAATGTGGCCCGCGGGGTGGCCGTCGAGGTGACCCCGGCCGACGACAACTCGCCCGGTGTGCCCGTCCAGGTGGTGGACCAGCTGCGCGAGCACCGCGGCGAGCTGGGCATCGACCGGGTCCAGGTGGACTACTCCGGTCCGGTGACCATCGCCAAGGCCGACGGCAAGGCGCTGCAGACCGGCGGCGCCCCCAGCATCGGCTCGGCCTACACCCCGCCCGGCGAATCCATCGACACCGCCGGTCTGAAGCTCGTGTCCGGTCACGCTCCGGCGGCACCGGGCGAGGTGGTGATCAACCGTGAGGCCGCCGAGAAGGCCGACCTGACGGTGGGGCAGACCACCCGGGTCGCGTTCGGCGCGGGCACCACCGAACCCATGCAGGTCACGGTGGTGGGGCTGCTCGACATGCCCGGTTCCACCGGCGGCTTCACCAACATCCAGTTCTCCGCCGAGCAGGCGAAGAAGCTGTTCTCCGACGGCCGGTACGTGTCCACCGTGGACATGAGCGCGGCGGCCGGGGTGAGCGACGAGAAGGCGCGCGACGCGGTGGCCGCGCTGCTCGATCCGGATGGCGACGGACGGTACGAGGTGCGCACCGGCGAGCAGGTCCGGGAGGACGAGAAGGCCGCCGTCGGCGACTTCCTCAACGTCATCCAGTATGTGCTGCTGGCCTTCGCGGCGATCGGCCTGATCGTGGGCACCTTCATCATCTTCAATACCTTCTCGATGATCGTGGCGCAGCGGAACAAGGAACTGGCGCTGCTGCGGGCGATCGGTGCGAGCCGCAAGAACGTGGCCCGGTCGGTGCGCACCGAGGCGCTGGTCGTCGGCGTGATCGGCGGCGGCCTCGGACTGGGGCTGGGCATCGGGATGGCGGCCATCCTGCGCGCGGTCACCGCGTCGTCGGGCCTGCCCACCGACAGCCTCACGATCCGCCCCGCCGCGGTGATCGCGGCCATCGTCGTGGGCATCGTGGTCACGCTGCTCTCGGCCTGGATCCCGGCGCGCCGCGCCTCCCGGATCCCGCCGGTCGAGGCCATGCGGCAGTCCTCGGCCGAGCCGGGCGGGCGTTCGCTGCGGGTGCGCACCGGTGTGGGCATCGGCCTGACGGCGGCTGCCGCGGTCCTGCTCGGCGCCTCGGCGGCCGCCGAGGGAACCGGTGCGCTGTGGCTGGTCGCCGGGGGCGCGGTGGCCCTGATCCTGGCGGTGGTGCTGGCCGCACCGGCGCTGTCCCGGCCGCTGGTCGGCGGGATCGGCCGGCTGCTGCAGAAGCCGTTCGGCGCGGTCGGCAAGCTGGCCCGCACCAATGCGGTGCGCAATCCGCGGCGCTCGGCGGCCACGGCCTTCGCCCTGACCATCGGCCTGATCCTGGTGGTCGTGATCGGCACCATCGGCGCCTCCTTCAAGGCGGCCATCAACGAGGGCATCGACAAGGAGCTGGCCGCGGACTTCGTGGTGAGCGGCAATGCCGGCGCACCCCTCTCGTCGGCCGTCGGCCCCGCCCTGACCAAGGTCCCCGATGCGCAGACCGTGGTGGCGCTGGACATGGCCTATGCCACCTACGACGGTGACGACGTGGCCGCGTTCACGCCGGTCGGCGGCCCGCTCAGCGACGTCATCAACGTGACCATGAAGCAGGGCGTCCTGGAGGTTCCCGAGCACGGCATGCTCGCCAGTGAGAAGTCCGCCGAGGACGAGGGCTGGAAGGTGGGGCAGCAGGTGACCTTCACCTCCACCACCGGCACCGATGTCACGGTGACCCTGGATGGCATCTACGAGGAGAGCGCCGCCCTGGGCAACTGGGTGATCGGCAATGCGGCCTTCGACGAGCTGGTGCCCTCGCAGGCCACCCGGATGATGGCCGCCGCGCTGGTCACCGGAAAGCCGGGGGTGTCCGAGCAGTCCTTGCGCGATCAGCTCGAGCAGGCCGTCGAACCCTTCCTCACCGCGCAGGTGCAGGACCGGCAGCAGTACAAGAACCAGTTCTCCAGTCTGATCGACCAGATGCTGGTGATCCTGTATGCGCTGCTCGGGCTGGCGCTGGTGGTGGCGGTGCTCGGCATCATCAACACCCTCGCGCTGTCGGTGGTGGAGCGGCGGCGGGAGATCGGCATGCTCCGCGCCATCGGGCTCACCCGGCGCCAGGTGCAGGGCACCATCTACCTGGAGTCGGTGTACATCTCGATCTTCGGTGCGCTGCTCGGCGTGGTCGCCGGACTGGCCATCGGGCTGCCGCTGGTCTACGCCCTGGGGCACTGGGGACTGGACGTGGTCGCCGTCCCGTGGTCGCTGATCGTCATCACGCTGGTCGGTGCCGGTGTGGTCGGCGTGATCGCCGCACTGTGGCCGGCGATCTCGGCCGCACGCACCAAACCGCTCGAGGCGATCGCCGAGGAATGATCGGTACGTTAGAGGGATGACCCACCCAGAAGACGGGAAACCGGGAGACGGGCGGCCGGGAGATGGGGACCGGCCGCCCACCCGGCGCTTCGAGCCGATCGACCCGGTGGATCACCCTGCGCCGCCGGACCCCACGGCACCGCTCGATCCCACGGCACCGCTCGGTCCCACGGGGCAGCCGGGCGCCACCGCGCCGATCGAGCCGGGCACCGGTGCGGGACAGGACTATGAGTCGGCCGCCGCGTACTCCCAGAGCCCGCCGGGATATTACGGACAGGCGCCGTACCAGGCCCCGGACGAGACGCCCCCGCGCCGCAACCGGAGCCGGACGGTGCTGCTGAGCCTGCTGGTGATCCTGGCGCTGGCGGTGCTGGTGCTGGCCGGACTCCTGGTCTTCCGGAACCTCGACGACGACGGCGGTGACGGGCCGGCCGCGTCCGGCCCGTCGGCGAGCACCTCGACCACCGACTCAGCCTCGTCGACCACAACGCCGAGCACCACCACCAGCAGCACGGCCACCAGCAGCAGTGAGCCCAGCGGCGGGTCCCGGCCCACGGCGGCGCCCGGCGCGGTGACCTACCAGTTCACCGGCAGCGGCAACCTGGTGGGCGTGACCTATGCGACCACCGCCGGCGAGAAGCTGGTCGCCGCCACCGGCGCACCCTGGTCGGTGCGCGCCAACGTGGGCCCGGGCGGTCGCGCGGCGGTCGGCGGGATCGTCGTCGGCGGCACCGTGACCTGCACCATCCTGCACGGGGAGGATCTGCTCGCGAGTTCCACCAGCAGCGGCGGACCCATCTCCTGCGCCGCCGTGCTCGACGAGTAGCCGTACCGGCCGAACGGCCGGGGTCCGGCCGGGTCGAGCGGACGGCCGCGCGTCAGCAGCGCCGCAGCACCAGCACCAGATTGGTGGCGGCCACCTCGCGCAGCCCCGGCACCGCGACCACCGGCCACGCCCAGCGCGGCAGATAGCGCGGGAAGGCGGTGCACAGCTCGGCGCCGCGGCTGCGGCGCGCCCAGTCCAGGCCGGCCTGTGCGGTGATCGGGAACAACGACACCCCGTACAGGTTCTTCGGCAGCCGGCCGTGCCGGCGGGTGTACCGGCGTGCGGCCCGGTGACCGCCCAGGTAGTGCATCAGCCCCGTCTCGTGCCCGCCGAACGGACCCCACCACAGGGTGTAGCTGAGCACGATCAGTCCGCCGGGCCGGGTCACCCGCACCATCTCGTCGGCCATCGCCCACGGCGCCGCGGTGTGCTCGGCGACGTTCGACGAATAGCAGACGTCCACCGACCCGGTGCGCAGCGGCAGATGCTGGCCCTGCGCGCGGACACAGGTGCGGTGGTCGATTCCGGCGGCGTGCATCTCGCCGGCGTCCGGCTCCACCGACAGGTACCGCGCGCCGCGGCCGGTGAAGGCGTCGGCGAAGAATCCGGGGCCGCCGCCCACGTCGAGGACCGCGGCCCCGCTCAGCGGCTCGCCGTACAGGTCGGCGACCATCACCGCGGTGTCCTCGGCGAGCGCCGAATAGAAGCGGTCCGGATCGGACTGTTCATAACCGAACTCGCGCAGCAGCCGCCAGGCGCGCGCGAGCGTGGCGCGGCGGGCGAAGACGGCCGGCGGGGGAGGCGGGGCGGGCATGCTGCCACTCTGGCATAACCTGGACGGCAGTGAACGAGCCGACCGAGTTGCTGCTGCTGTGCTGGCGTGACACCGACCATCCGCAAGGGGGCGGCAGTGAACGCTACCTCGAGCGGGTCGGCGCCGAGCTGGCCGCGCGCGGTCTGCGGGTCACCCTGCTCACCGCCCGGTATCCCGGCTCGGCTCGCTCGGAGTGGCGCGACGGGGTCCGGGTGCTGCGCGCCGGGGGCCGGCTCACGGTCTACCCGCGGGCACTGCTGACCCTGCTCGCCGCCCGCGCCGGCCGCGGGCGACTGGCCGGCTACCGGCCGTCGGTGGTGATCGACACCCAGAACGGGGTGCCCTTCTTCGCCCGGCTCGTCACCCGGGCGCCGGTGGTGGTGCTGGTGCACCACTGTCACCGTGAGCAGTGGCCGGTGGCCGGCCCGCTGCTGGCCCGGCTCGGCTGGCTGATCGAGTCGCGGCTGTCCCCGCGGATCCACCGCGGCAGCCGGTACCTGACCGTCTCGGCGCCGTCGGCCGCGGAACTGGTGGACCTGGGCGTGGACCGGGAACGGATCACCGTGGTGCGCGGCGGAGTGGATCCGGTGCCCGCCGTTCCGGGCGGCCGTCCCGAACGCGGCGCTGCCGGGCCGCAGCGGCTGATCGTGGTCTCCCGGCTGGTTCCGCACAAGCAGGTCGAGCACGCCCTGCAGGTGCTGGCCCGGCTTCGCGAGCAGGGGCGCGAGGTGGTCCTCGACGTGGTCGGCGACGGCTGGTGGGCGCCGCAACTGCGGGCCGCGGCCGTCCGCGCCGGGGTCGCCGGGCAGGTGAGCTTTCACGGCCACGTGGACGAGCGCACCAAACACGCACTCCTGGCCCGTGCCGACGTGCATCTGATGCCCTCGGCCAAGGAAGGCTGGGGTCTGGTGGTGATCGAAGCGGCACAGCATGCGGTGCCGACCCTCGGCTACCGCAGCTCGGCCGGGCTCACCGACTCGATCGTCGACGGCGTCACCGGGGTGCTGGTGGACGATCCCGGGCAGCTCGCTGCGGCCACGGCCGCCCTGCTCGACGATCCGGACCGGCGCAGCGAGCTCGGCCGGCAGGCGCAGGCGCGCGCGGCCGGCTACTCCTGGGAGTCGACCGCCGACGGTGTGCAGCGGGTGCTGGCCGACCTGCTCTGAACGGCCCGGCCCACCGCCGCACCCAGTCCGCCGATCAGGGCGGCGAACCACAGGCTCAGGGCGGCGATCGCCGCCGCCCAGATGCCGGCACCGGGTGCCGGCCAGTTCCCGGCACCGTCGACGGCGAACACGGTCAGCCAGCGGCCCGAATACACCGGTGAGCCGTGTGCGGCGAGCAGCGGCGGTGGTGCGGCGTTCTCGACGATCACCCAGCCCACGTTCAGCCGGGCCAGGGCCTGCGGGTCTCCGCCGTCGGCCAGCACCCGCCCGACGGCCGCGCCCCGCTCGGTGGGGGCATCCACCGCCTGCCCGTCCACCACCAGGGCGCCGCCGGTGAGCACCGCAGCGTCGATAATCCGCGGCAGCGGCGACAGCGACGGCCCGTGGTTCCACGGGAAACGGCGCACGGTGTCGTCCGGCCACACCGCCACCCCGGTGCCGGTGCGGCCGATCAGCTCCGTCACCCGGGCGTAGTCGTCGGGATAGGACACCGGACGCACTCCGCCGCCGACACCCCAGGCCAGCTCCGGCAGCGGGGCCACCACCAGCAGGGCGACGGCGGCCACGGCGAAACCGCTGGGCACCCAGCGGCGCAGTGCGCTCGCCGCGGCCGCCGCGGCGAGCGCGAAGAACGGGACGGCCAGGGCGGCGAACTTCTGGGTGTCGCGCAACAGTCCGGCACCGGGCACGCTGGTGAGCAGCGCGTCCATCACGGCTAGACCGGGTCCGGTGGCCGCGAGTCCGATGAGCAGGACTGTCACGGCCGCCAGCCCGGCCAACGCCGGCACCATCGCCCCGGTGCGCGCCCGGCCGCGCCACAGTTCGCGGCAGCCCAGCGCGACCAGCAGGAGCAGGGCGGCCGTGGCGGCCAGCGCCCAGCCGGTGCGCCGGCCGGCCGGCACCGCCTCGGCGTTCCAGATGCCGCCGAGCCCGGCGACCGAGCCGAGGGTGCCCAGCCACGGTTCGGCGCGGGCGGCGAACAGCGCGCCGCCGCCGACCGCCCGGGTGCTGTCGTCGGCGGCCGCCGCCGCCACCAGCCAGGGCAGCGCCGTGACCAGCCAGCCGCCGAGCACCACCGCGAAAGCGGCGCGCCGACGGCCGGTCGTCACGGCTGCGGTGAGCACCGCGACCCCCAGCCCGAGCAGCGATCCGGTGGGCGTCAGGCCGGCCGCGGCGAGCAGCCCGGCGGTGATCAGCGCATCCCGCCACGACGGGTGCGCCGCCAGCCGGCGCACCGCCAGAATCAGCCAGCCCAGGGCCGCGTACCCGGTGAGCAGACTCCAGTGCCCCTGCAGCAGCCGTTCGGCCACATACGGATTCCAGATCGCGACCATCGCGGCGGCCGCCGCACCCGCGCCGCCGCAGCCGGGCACCAGGGCCTGCGCCAGCCGGCCGTAACCGATTCCGGCGGCCAGCAGGGCGCCGGCGGTGATCAGCGCGACGAGCAGTCCGCCGTCGACCACCCGCGAGAGCACGCCGAGGACGGCGTCCTGCGGGACGGCGCGCGGCGGCGCACCGTCGATGCCGAAGGCCGCGGCCGACAGCGGCAGCCGCGGGGTGGCCACCGCATCCCGGTGGAGCAGATAGCCGCCGAAGAACGGCCCGCAGATCACCGCGGTGAGCACTGCGCTCACCGCATACAGCACCGGTCCGCCGCCCCGGTCCCTCAGATCCGGGTCCTTCAGAAGTGGTAGGTGTCCGTCGGGGCCGACTGATGCTCGGCGGACTCGTAGTCGCTCGGCACGATGTTGTAGGCGCGGGCCAGATTCAGGATCTTGGTGGCCCGGGCGATGCGCGGCAGATCCGAGCCGTTGCGGATCTCCCCGCCCTCGGCCTCGAACTCGGCGAAGAACTCACGCGCCCACTTGATGTCGTCGTGCGAGGGGGACAGCCCGTCGTTGACCGCCGCGCACTGATCCGGCGTCAGGCAGATCTTGCCGGTCATCCCGAACTCGGCGCTGACCGCGGTGGCCTCGCTGAGCTTGAGGGCATTGGAGCCGATGGTCGGGCCGTCGATCGCCGACGGCAGGTTGGCGGCCTTGGCGGCGATGGTGAACCGCGACCGGGCGTACGCCAGGGTGGTCGGGTTGTCGCCGAAGCCGGTGTCGCGCCGGAAGTCGCCGATGCCGAAGGCGAGCCGGAAACAGCCCTTCGCCGAGGCGATCTCGGTGATGCGCTCGAGACCGCGGGCGGTCTCCACCAGTGCGACGATCGGCACGTTCGGCAGTCGGCGGGCGGTCTCGGTCACGTGGTCGACCGACTCGACCATCGCCAGCATGATGCCGCCCACACCGGTCTGCGACAGGGCCGCGATGTCGTCGGCCCACCACGGCGTCCCGAAACCGTTGATGCGCACCCAGTCCGAGTGGCCTGCGTTCATCCAGTCCACCACGTTCTGGCGGGCGGTCAGCTTGTCCTTGGGGGCCACCGCATCCTCGATGTCGAGGATCACGATGTCGGCGCGGGACCGGGAGGCCGGCTCGAAGCGCTCGGCCTGGGATCCGGTCACCAGCAGCCAGCTCCGCGCGAGGACCGGATCGATGCGGGATCCGATGTCGGTGGGGTCGGGCTCAGAGAGGGGTTCGGTGTCGTACATCGACTCATGCCTGCTGTCTACTCGAGCGTGCGCTCAGTGGGTCTGTCGGAAAGCGGGTGTGCCCACCGCGGTGGCGGCCTGGCGGGACGCGGTCGGGTTCACGTCGTCGGGAGAGAGTCTAGTACCTCGACCAGGGCCGCCTGTCATTGCGGCACACTGGTTCGCATGGCCGACGAGGCCGCCGGATCGGTGGTGGACAGGGAACGCTCCGGACTGAGCCGTTCGGGCACGGTCCGGTCGCTCGGCGTGGTCACCGCCGGCACCCTGGTGGCCAACCTGCTGGCCTATCTGGTGCAGCTGCCGGCCGGGCGGCTGCTGGGACCGGCCGGCTACGGCGAGTTCTCGGTGCTGCAGGCCGCCATGCTGGTGCTGTCGGTGCCGGCGCTGGCACTGCAGGCGGTGGTCGCGCGGGAGGTGGTGCGCGGCGCCGGCCGGGCGCAGCTGTGGCGGCTGATCGCCGTGGTGACCCTCGCTCTCGCGGTGGCCGGGGTCCTGGTGGCCGCGGTCATGATGCCGCTCGCCGACGTGGGGCTGCCGTCGGCGGCGGCCGCGCTGGCCGGGGCCGCGCCGCTCGCCGTCATCGCCGGGGGGCAGGGCCTGATCCAGGGGGCCGGCCGGTTCGGCGTGCTCGGCCTGCTGCTGGCACTGGTCGGGGTGGCGCGGACGGTGCCGATCATCGTGGCCGTGCTGGCCGGTGGGGGACCGGTGGCCGCACTCTGGTCCGGGACGGCCGGCAGCGTGGTGGCCGCGGTGATCGTGGGGGCGGCAGCGCACCGGTCCGGGTCACCAGGCTCTGGATCTGCCGGGTCTGGGGCGGCCGGGTCCGGTGCGGCCGGAACCGTCGATGCGCGGGCGGTGCTCTGGGCGTCCGGGGTGCAGCTGGTGGTCATCGTGGCCGTCTCGCTGGATCTGCTGCTCTCCCGGGCGGTGCTCTCGGCCGATGACGCCGGGGTGTACGCGCTCGGTGCGGTGGCCACCAAGGCGGCGTTCTGGCTGCCGCAGGCGATCGGGGTGGTGGTGTATCCGCGGCTGGCCGACCCGGTGCGTTCGGCGGGGGTGCTCGGCGCGGCGGTGCGGGTGCTCGCGATCATCGGGCTGCTGGTGACCCTGGCGGCCGCGGTCGCCGGACCGCTGGTGCCGGTGCTGGTCTCCGCGGACTACCGGCCGGTGGCGTCCCTGATGTGGCTGTTCGCCGGCACCGGGGCGATGCTCGCGGTGCTGCAGCTTCTGCTGCTCTCGGCCATCGCCCGGGATCGGGCCCGCGGTGGACTGCCCGCCGGCGCGGTGCTCGTCGTGGAGGTGGTGCTGATCGCGCTGCTGGCCCACTCGGTGCTCTCGCTGGCGATCATCGCCGCCGTCTCGGCCACCCTGTCGGTGCTGCTGACCGGGCTGTGGATCCGGCTCGCCTCGGGCTGAGACTCCCGAGTCACCGCCCGCACGGGCCTTCCCGCAGAATTCGGGCGACCGGACCGACCTCAGGGGTCGGTTCGGTCGCCCAAGTTCTCACCGCTGCGGTCATCGGGCCGTCGCCGCAGCATCCAGACCCCGGCCACCAGCAGCAGACCGCCCAGCACTCCGGCCACGATCGGCACGACCAACGTCACCACCGTGACCGGCCAGGACCGCGAGGAGGCCAGCTCGGCGGCCTCGCGCACGGTCTGCCGGTCGGACTCGAGGGTGGTCTTCAGCGCGGTGAGCCGGTAGTCGCGCAGCGAACCGTCCCGGGCCGCGGCGGCCTCGGGGAACCGGTAGGTCTCCTCGATCCGCGCGGTCTCGGACACGATCACTCCGGTGGTCTCGTCCACGAACAGCTCCCGGTGGGCGCGGTGGTGCAGTGTGGCGGTGAGCTCCTCGCCGGACGGCACTCCGCGCAGCCCGCCGAACCACTCCGCCGGCGCGGTGAGCACGGTGCGCGGATCCGGCTGCACCGTCGACAGATCGGTCTCGGGCACCTCGACCACCAGCCGCACCACCGTCCGCCCGCCCATCGTCTCGGTGCCCTCGGCGCGCATGGGCAGGGACCGGCGGGTCACCGGATCGAAGTACTGCAGGTGCGAGCGGTCGAACTCCCACGGGAACAGGTACGTGTAGCCGTGCCGGTCGTCGACCACGGTCGCCGCCTGGTCGTCGGCGTACTGGATCTCGGACTCTCCGGTCGGCGCCGCGGTGTTCCGGTCCACGGTCACCCGGTCGACGGTGGCGGCCAGCGTGGGCTTCCCGCACGCGGTCTCCGGGCTCACGCGCTTTCCGTCGACCAGATACGAATCCACCCCCAACGCGGTTCCCGCCTGCAGGGTGAGCACCCGATCGTCGGCCGGGCGCACGGCGACCACCCGCCGGCGCTGCTGGACGGTCCCGGTGACCACCCGCGGATGCGCCGCGGTCAGCGAACACGGGTCGAGCAGTTCGGTGCCGTCCGAGCCGTCGGCCACCGCGGTCTGATCGGTGTCCATCGGCACGGCGCGCAGCCCGTCGCCGAGCAGCGGCCCCACAGCGAGCGCCCCGGCCAGCAGGACCGCGCCGAGGAAGACCACGAGCGGGCCGAGCAGGTCGCGGGTGCTCAGGCGGGGACGTGGATCGGCCATGATCGTCGACCTTACCGACGGCGCCGGGCAGCGACGCCCCGCCGGGCCGGTGGGCCACTACTGTGGGCCGTGGCATGAGCACCCCGACCGCACCGACGTACCGCCGCTTCTTCCCCCAGCTGGAGGGGATGCGGGCGGTGGCCGCGCTCGGCGTGCTCACCACCCACGTGGCCTTCCAGACCCGCGCCGTGCAGTGGCCGGTGCTCGGCCCGGTGCTGGGCCGGCTGGACCTGGCGGTCGCGCTGTTCTTCGCGCTCAGCGGCTTCCTGCTCTGGCGCCCGCATGCGGCCGCCGCCCGCCGCCCCGGCCTGGGCCGACCGGGAGTGCGCCGCTATCTGCGGCACCGCTTCGTGCGGATCTGGCCGGCTTATGCGCTGGTGGTCGTGGTGGTGCTGACGCTGCTGCCGCAGGCGCGCGGGGCGAGTGCGCAGGTGTGGCTGGCCAATCTGACCCTCACCCAGGTGTTCGTGCCGCTGACCCTGGCTCCCGGACTGACGCAGATGTGGAGTCTGTCGGTCGAGGTGGCCTTCTATCTGCTGCTGCCGGTGCTCGGCGGGGCGCTGCTGGGTCTGCGCGGGCCGCGGGCGCACCTGAGGATCCCGGTGCTGACCGGCCTGGGGCTGCTCAGCCTCGGCTGGGCGTGGGTGGCCTCGGCGCTGCCGCTGGCCGACGGGGTGGAACCCAAGAACTGGGTCGTCGGCCACCTGCCCTGGTTCCTGGCCGGCCTGCTGCTGGCCGAGCTGACCGCCGCCGTGGAACTGACCCGGCACCCCTCCCGCCGGCTGCGTCGCTGGGCGGCGCTCTCGGCCAACCGGCCGCTGATGCTCGCGGTCTTCGTCATCGCCTACGGTCTGGCCTGCACGCCGCTGGCCGGGCCCACCGGTCTCGGAACGCTCAGCGACGGCGCCTACCTGGGCAAGATCGTCCTCGGGGCGATCGCCGCCTATGCGCTGCTGGCGCCGCTGGTCTGCGCGGCCGGCCCGTTCCGGTTCCTCGACTCACCGCTGATGACCGCTCTTGGTCGCTGGTCGTACGGCATCTTCATCTGGCATCTCGCCGTGCTCACCAGCGTCTTCGGGGTGTTCGGCATACCGGCGTTCAACGGGCATTTCGTCGAGGTCTGGCTGCTCACGGTGCTGATCACCGTGGCCGTCTCGGCGGCCAGCTACGCCTTCATCGAGGATCCCTGCCGCCGCGCGCTGCTCAACCGGGAACGCCGCCGCGCCGAGCATCCGCCCGAGCCGGTGCCGCTGCCCGCGCCGGGGCACGAGAGCGTCGTTCCGGGGACGCCGAGTCAGGGGAAGCCGAGTTACGGGAAGCCGAGTTACGGGAAGCCGAGTTACGGGAAGCCGAGTTACGGGAAGGCTGGTCAGGGGAAGGCGATGCAGGCGCCACCGGAGCCGTAGCCCTGGGTCACCCGCACCCAGACCGGTGCCGACTTCACGCCGTTCTGCTCCGCGTAGAGCTTGTGCAGCCCCTGCCAGCGGGGGGTCCAGGTGACCGCCGCCATCGCCCCCCGAGCCTGGTCGCGGCCGATCAGCCGGGTCCGGTGACCGCGGCCCGCGTCGTAGAAGCGCACCATTCCCGAGGCGTTCACCTTGACCGTCATGCTGTACGAGCAGCCGGTGCCGTGGTGGATGGAGAAGAAGCCGTGACCGGGGTCGACCTTGCCCTGCGGGGCGGCCTGCGCGGGCGCGGCGAGCACGGTGGCGGTGAGGGCGGCGGCGACGGCGGCCAGGACTGTCCCGGTCAGCCGGGTGCGGGTGATGCGCGGCATGATGACTCCTCGCCTCACGGCGATCTCGACGGCGGTACGGTCCCATCGTGCCCTGCGGGGCCGTCCGGCGGCGCCGCAATGCGCCGTTTTCTCCACCGGCCCGGCACCGGGGCGGCGGCGACCACGGTGACCACGGACAGATAGGCCAGCAGTTGCGGGGCGGCGTCGTCGCCGGCGTAAGGATGCCCGGAATCCCACGGTCCGGTGGCCAGCAGCAGCGTCGCCGCGGTCATCAGCCCGAAGGCCGCCACCACCCGGTGCCGGCGGTGCAGCACGCCGACCGCACCGGCGCCGGCGAGGGCGATCAGCAGACCCCACCAGCCGGTGAGCAGCCAGCCCGCGGCCAGGGCGCCGGCCGCGGCGATCAGCAGCCGCCGCGGACCCGGCCGGGCCGGCGGCAGCGGATCCGGGCCGCGACGGCGCGTGGGCCATCGGGCCCCCACCAGCAGGGCGGCCACCAGGACCAGGCCGATCAGCAGCGACCAGCGGTAGGGGCCGTCGAGCGGATAGTCCAGGACCACGGTGCCGGCCGCCCCGGCCGGAATCACCCAGCCCTGCTGCCAGCCGTCGACCACCACCGGCTCCAGTTCGGTGCCGCCGAGCCGGGCCCGCCAGCCGGAGTTGGTGCTCTCGGGGATCGACAGCACCCGGTCGCCGGCCGCCGCCGGCACCTCGACCCGTCGCTCGGTGGCCGACCAGGCGTGCACCTCCGGTCCGGCCCCGCCGGTCACCGGCTGCGGCTCGGCACCGCCGGCGATCGACAGCTCCACGCTGTCCACCGAGAACGCCGAGCCGGGGTTGACCACCAGTTCCTGGGCGCCGGCCGCCAGCTCCACCGGGGCTCCGGGGCAGGCGGTGGCGACCACCGGCTCACCGCTGCGCAGGGCCCCGGCGGTGGTGTTCAGCTGCAGCCGCACCAGCCGCCCGGACACCGACAGGCCCAGACCCAGCGGCCCGTCGGCGTCGGTGTCGCAACCGATGTGCACCGGCCGGTCCGCGTCCGGGGCGGCCGCCTGTCCGGCGCCGAACACGGTCAGTTCGCTGATCCCGGCCGGTGCGCGGGTGGTGAAGCCGAGATCGTTGCGGTCGAGCAGATCCGCGGTGCCGGTGACGGTGAGGGTCAGCGAATCGGTGACCGCAGGGTCCAGATCGACGACGCCGTCGGCGCCCACCGTGCGCTTCTGCACCCCGGTGCCCAGATCCACCTCCACCCGGGTGGGGGCCGCCGGGTAGCCGTCGGGGGCCGTGAGCCTGAGCCCGGTCACCCGGGACGGTTGCGGCAGGCTCACGGTCAGTTCGGGTCGGGCGGATTCGCGGTCGGTCGGTTCCGGGGCGATCCAGGCGGTGCCCGGGTCGCCGTCGACCATGGCGCCGGCGTTCCCCCGCGGATCGGACACCGCCGCCGGACCGGTCACCGCGATCCGGCCGAACACCGCCAGCAGCTCGCCCAGTGCCGCACCGGGTTTCGGCCGCAGCACCACCGACGGGGTCACCGTCTCGGGTTGCGGGACCCACAGCGTCCGCCCGAACAGGCCCGGGGTCTCGGCGGTCAGGCCCAGACCCGGCGCACAGCGCATCCGGCCGTCGTCGTCGCCCATGCACTGCGGACGGCCGGGCAGCCCCGAACCGAGGACCCATCCGGACACCGGGCCGGTACCGGCCTCGGGCAGCACCACGGCCTGCCGGATGCGCAGCGGCGCCGGCGCACCGCCTCCGGCCGGCAGCTGTTCGAGGCCCACGTCGGCCAGCGCGAACTGGTTGCCGGGGCCGCCGCCGGTGACGGCGATCGCCCGGATTTCCACGCGCTCGGTGGCACCGGACGGGAGGACCACCCGCACCGGATCGCCGGCCTCCACATCGCGCACCACCACGCTGCCGGCGTCGGTGCTCACCAGGATCGAGGTGACCTCCGGTCCGACGGTGCGGGCGGTGGTCAGGTTCAGGGCCAGATTCCGCTGCGGCTGCGCGAACTCCACCGTCAGCCGCTGTCCCACCGCCGATTGCAGGCCGCGGCTGACCCAGGCGGTGTCCGGGTCGCCGTCGAAGGCGGCGGCCGCGGCGGCCGCGGGCGAGGTCTGGCCCGGGGCGGTGGCGTCGGCGGCCGAGCCGCTGGTGCGCACCCGCACCCGGTCCGGCTGATCGTCGAGCAGCCACTGCGCGGTGACCGCGGGCTGGCCGTCCACCGGATAGTCGGCGGCGGCGTTCTTGGTCAGCCGCGGATCGTCGGCGGCGCGGATCGCCGACGAATGATCGTCCACCCGGCCGAAGTCGGTCTCCCGGGCCACCGGGGTATCGGTGAGAATCACCCCGCTGCCGTCCCCGAGGCCGGCCCGCTGCGCGTCGGCCCGCAACAGGGAGGGGCCCAGCGCCGGCCGGCCGGCGCGCGTCCGTGCGTCGTTGATCGCGGCGATCGCCTCCGGTCCGCCGGCCACCCGCGGCATGGTGTTCAGGTCGGTCAGCCGCGGTCCGGTGCCGCCCTCGGCGCCGGACACCCGGTAGACGGTGATCGCCGGCAGCGGCGGCCGCAGTCCGTTGTCGGTCACGAAGCCGGGCGGCGACGACGGTGAGGTCGGCGGCCCGAAGGTGCGGGCCACCGTGATGCCCGGTGACTCGCGCAGGGCCTGCGCCACCAGCAGCGGGCGGGCCGACCGGGAGGAGTCCGGATCCAGGTCGGCGCGCAGCACCAGATAGCCCACGCCCTGTCCGGCCAGCGTCGCCGCCAGCCCGGGCGAACCCCGGCCGGCCGCCAATTCGCGCTGCACGGCGTCGAGGGCCCGGATGGCCCCCGGCGGGGTGAGCGGAATGGCATCGCGCACCGCCCACGGCGTCTGCGCCAGCGCCTGCATCGGCTCGTCGCGGGTCATTCCCCACAGCTGGTCGGCGAACGGGGCGCCCGGCACCACCAGGGTGCGCGCCGGTGCGGTCCGGCCGTGCTGGTCGGCGGCGATCCAGTCGGCGCTCTGCCGCCAGTAGTCGGGGATCGCGCGATAGCTGCCGGGCGGGGCGATACCGCCGGTCCAGGCCAGCGTGCCCGCGGCGAGAGTGGCGGCGGTGAGCAGCAGGGCGGCGGCCACCCGGCGCTGCGCGGCGGCCGAGGCGTTCACCGCCCGCCAGCCGGCCGCCGTCAGCGGTACCGGCACCCGTGCCAGCAGATGCGCCAGCCCCAGCGCCAGCGGCAGCCGCAGCAGCGGATCGAACTTGTGGACGTTGCGCAGCGGGGCGCCGGCCCCGTCGAGGAAGACCTGCACCTGTTCGGCGATCGGTGAGCCGAGCGCACCGGTGTAACCCACGCAGATCGCCAGCAGGCCGACGATCAGGATGGTGATCAGCCGGCCCCGGAACGGCAGGCGGGACATGGTCAGCCCGGCCAGCCCGGCCGCGGCCAGCAGCCCGGTGGCCACCACCGCCGCCGGTTCGGTGACCAGCACCGCGCCCGCGGCCCGCTCGTCGGAGACGAACGGGGTCCAGGCGTCGGTGCCGCGCAGCACCTCGGTCAGCGACGTCCACTGCGTGGTCACCCGCGAGGACTCGATGAAGTCCAGGAACGGCGGCGAGACGGTGGAGAGCATCAGCAGCGGCACCAGCCACCACAGGCAGGCCGCGGCCAGTCCGGCCAGCCACCAGCCGGCGAACCGCAGCCGCCGCCGCAGGCCCGCCCGGTCGGCGGCGAACATGCCCGCTGCCAGCCACACCGCCGCCACCCCGGTCGCCGCGAGCGTCGCCACCGCGTTCACCGCCCCCATCAGCGCGACCGGCACCGCCGAGCGCAGGGCCGACTGCCACAGCGGATGCGGCGCCCGGCCGGCTCCGTCGAGGGCGCGGACCATCGGCACCAGCACCCAGGGGGCGAGCATCATCGGCAGCGTCTCCGAGGAGATGCTGCCGACGGTGGTGAGCACGCGGGGTGCGAAGACGAAGGCGGCCGCGGCGAGCAGCCGGGATGCGGGGGAGCCGATGCGCAGCGCCTCGGCCAGGCGCACCACGCCCAGGAAGCCGACGGTCAGCAGCAGCGCCCACCACAGCCGCTGGACGGTCCACCCGGGCAGGCCGAGCAGATCGCCGAGCGCGAAGAAGGTCCCGTGCGGGAAGAAGTAGCCGTACGCCTGGTTCTGCACCTGCCCCATCGGGGCATCCGGGCTCCACAGGTGCGCGGCCCGGCGCAGAAAGCCCACCGGGTCGGCGGTCAGATCGAGTTTGGTGTCCGGCGCGATCTGTCCGGGAGCCTGCAGAAAGCAGAGCAGGACAGCGAGGAGGGCGACGACGACGCTGCCGCGATGCGACAGCGTCCGCGGCTCAGCCGCGGTCGGATCCGTCGCGGGTGCCGTACTCGACCGAACCCTGGACGAAGCCATTGGAGGCATCGAAGCTGTTCACCTCGGTGGCGGGTTTGTTCTCGCCGGCCACCGCGCCGCTCACCAGGATGGCACCGACGCCGACGAGGATTCCGGCGACCGCGGCCACCGCGCCGTAGATCAACCGGTCGCGCATCATGGGACCAGGCTACCAGCGAGTCCGGCGCCGGCCCGTGGAAGACTGGCCGGTATGGCTCGTACTCTGCGCCCCGTGCTCCGGCCCGCTCGCCGCCGGGCCTCCCGGCCGGCATCGCTGGTCGCGCTGGCCGTGACCGCCGCCCTGGTCGCCGGCTGCGGCGACGACCAGCCGGCCGCCGCCCCGTCGTCGAGCGCCGTCAGCTCCGCCTCGACGTCGTCCGTGGACGCGTCCCCGGCGTCCTCGTCGCCGGCGGCGCGGGCCTGCGGTGCCGCCGAACTCCGCGAACTGACCCTGCGGCAGAAGCTGGCGCAGATGCTGGTCGTCGGGGTGACCGGCGCGCAGGATGCGCGCAGCATCGTCGAGCAGGAGCAGATCGGCGGGATCTTCATCGGGAGCTGGTCGGATCTGTCGATGCTCTCCGACGGCTCGGTGAAGGCCATCGCCTCGGAGTCCCGGACCCCGCTGATGGTGACGGTGGATCAGGAGGGCGGCCGGGTCTCGCGGCTGTCCTCACTGGGCATCGATCTGCCGTCCGCCCGGCAGATGGTGGCCCAGGGGATGACCGCCGCACAGGTGCGGGAACTGGCCGAGAGCACCGGCCGCAAACTCGCGAAGCTGGGCATCACGGTCGACATCGCGCCGGTGGTGGACGTCTCCGACGAGGACGACGACGAGGTGATCGGTGATCGTTCGTTCTCCAACGACCCGGCGGTGGTCACCGAGTACGCGCAGGCCTTCTCCCGCGGGCTGCAGGATGCCGGGGTGATGCCCGTCTTCAAGCACTTCCCCGGCCACGGCCACGGCTCCGGCGATTCGCACCTGGGGGTGGTGCGGACGCCGCCGCTCTCGCAGCTGCGGCAGTCCGATCTGGTTCCGTATCAGACGCTGCTGCGCGATCCCGGGAACGCCGGGGTGATGATGGGACACCTGATCGTGCCGGGGCTGACCGGTGCGGAGACGCCTGCGTCGATCAGCCCCGCGGCGATCGGCATGCTGCGCAACGGCAAGAAGTACGACGGCCCGCGTTTCCGCGGGGTGATCTTCTCCGACGACCTGTCCGGGATGAAGGCGATCTCCGCCCGCTATCCGATCGATCAGGCCGTGCTCAAGTCGATCCGGGCCGGTATCGACGTGGCGCTGTGGCTCAGCACCGATCAGGTTCCGCAGGTGCTCGACACCCTCGTCGACGCGGTGAAGTCCGGGAAGCTGACCGAGAAGCGGGTCGATCGGTCGGTGGTGCGGGTGCTGCGGGCCAAGGGCGCGCTGACCTGCTGAACCGCTGAGTCCCCGGCGCCGGTAACTTACCGAGTGGTAAGTTGGTCGCATGCCGGGAACGAAACGACTGCCCCGCGCGGTGCGCGAACAGCAGATGCTCGACGCCGCGGTCACCGAGTTCTCGATGAACGGTTTCGCCGAGACCTCGATGGATGCGATCGCTTCCCGGGCGCAGATCTCCAAGCCGATGCTCTATCTCTACTACGGCTCCAAGGACGAGCTCTTCGCCGCCTGCATCACCCGTGAGTCCGGACGCTTCCTCGACTCGATGAGCGCCGGATTCGATCCGTCGATCCGGCAGCGCGAACAGGCCCGCATCCTGGTCCGCGAGTTCCTGCGCTACGTGCACGAGAACGCCCAGTCGTGGCGGGTGCTCTACCGGGTGGCCATCGGCACCGCCGGCTTCTCCGGCATCGTCACCAAGGCGCGCACCGACGTCACCGCGATGATCACCGATCTGATCCGGCGCGGCACCACCGTCGACAGTGCCTCCGACATCGACTTCGAGCTCACCGCGGTGGCGCTGGTCGGCGCCGCCGAGGCGGTGGCCGACCGGATCACCGAGGGCGACGTCTCCCTCGATCGCGCCACCGACCTGCTGCTGGGCATCACCTGGCGCGGTCTGCGCGGCGTCGGCTCGGAAGAGACCTGATTCAGCGTGCCTTGCGGTACAGCGTCGCGGGCCGGCCGCGGTGCTCTGTGACGCGCACCGGATCGCCGGCCTCGTCGTCGACGCGGGCGCTGGATCGCGCGATCCGCATCGGTGACGCCACCGACACGGTGGCAGCGATCGCGGGAGCGCTGCTCGGGGCTCGCTGGGGAGCCTCCGCCGTGCCGGCGCGCTGGCGCCGGATCCTGCACGGCCGCCCGGACCTGGCGGGCGCTCAGCCTGGGCGTCGGCCTCGACGAGGCGACCGCCGCGGTCTGCGGAGCTTCGCGTCAGTTTCGCGTCGTGATTTCGAGTTCGCTGCCTCAGCTCAGGCCGCGAACTCGAAATATGGCCGCGAACTGCTGGTGGTCGACCTCCAGGCGCGGGTGTCGACTGCTCAACCGAGGAAGGCCCGGCACCTCGCGGTGCCGGGCCTTCGCCGTCGATCATGGTCGCCTCAGTCCGGGACGACGGTGCCGGTCAGATGCGGGTAGCCCTTCTTCCGGTTGAGGATCGACACCTCGTAGCCGCCGTCGGCGAGCGGCCGGGTGTACAGGTTCACCTTGGCCGGCAGCAGGATCGGCTTACCGAACCGGACCCGGTAGGTGACCGCGCCGGGCAGCGAGCCGTCGAGGTTGGCCAGCGCCGCCGCCGCACTCCACATGCCGTGCGCGATGGCCCGGTCGAATCCGAAGGCCTTGGCCGTCAGATTGGCCATGTGGATCGGGTTGCGGTCGCCGCTGGCTGCGGCGTACCGGCGGATCTGCGGGAGGTCCACCGAGAGCACCCGGTCCGGCGGCGGCGGGGTGGCGGCCCGGGGCGCCGGTCCGCGCTGCTCACCGGACAGGCTGGTGCGCTGCTGCTTGAGGAAGGTGCTGGTCTGCCGGGCCACCGGTTCGCGGCCGACGCTGAACTCGGAGACCACGTCGACCAGCATGCCCTTGCGGTGCTCACGCAGATTCTGCGCGCGGGTGGTGATCGTCAGCGGCTCGGTGCTCCCGATCTCCCGGAAACGCTCGATGACGTTCTCCGCGTGCACCCCGCCGACCGGCCCGAACGGGAAGTCGCGCGCGGTCATCGTCGCCATCGCCATGGGGAAGTGCAGTACGAACAGGTAGGTCAGCGGCAGAGTGCTGCCGTACGGCAGGCCCGTGGCCCGGCAGTACTCCTGCAGCTCGCCCAGATCCACACGCACGTCCGAGACCGTGTAGGCGGTGTCCGGAAGCTGCGCATCGGCGGCGATCCGGGCAGGCTTGCCGATCACCGGAAGCATGTCGCCGGCGGCCTTCGGGTAGGTGGCCAGCGCCGAGGGCAGCCGGGAGAGAGTGACGGTCTTGGTCATCACGCACCCAGCAGGCTCTGGCCGCACACGCGCACGGTGTTGCCGGTCACCGCATTCGACGCCGGGTTGGCGAAGTAGGCGATGGTCTCGGCCACGTCGATGGTCTGACCGCCCTGCATCATGGCGTTCATCCGGCGGCCGGCCTCACGGGTGGCCAGCGGGATAGCCGCGGTCATCTTGGTCTCGATGAAGCCGGGGGCGACGGCGTTGATGGTGATGCCCGACTCGGCGAGCGTGGGGGCGGTGGCGTTGACCAGGCCGATGACGCCGGCCTTGGAAGCGGCGTAGTTGGTCTGGCCGCGGTTGCCGGCGATACCGGCCATCGAGGAGACGTCCACCACGGCGCCGCCCTCGCGCAGGGCCTTCTTCTTCAGCAGCGCCTCGACCAGCTTCTGCGGGGCGATCAGATTCACCGCGATCACCGACGCCCAGCGGCCCTCGTCCATGTTGGCGAGCAGCTTGTCGCGGGTGATCCCGGCGTTGTTGACGATGATGTCCAGGCCGCCGTGGCGCTCGAGGACGTGCTCGGCGATCTTGTCGCCGGCGTCGTCGGCGGTCACGTCCAGCGGCAGGGCCGTGCCGGAGACCTTGTTGGCGGTCTCGCTCAGCGCCTCGCCGGCGGCCGGGACGTCGGCGGCGATGACGTGGGCGCCGTCCCGGGCGAGGACCTCGGCGATGGTGGCGCCGATACCGCGGGCGGCACCGGTGACCAGGGCCACCTTGCCGGCCAGCGGCTTGCTCCAGTCGTCCACCGTCACCGCGTCGGCGGTGCCGATCCGGATCACCTGGGCGTCGACGTAGGCGGACTTGCCCGAGAGCAGGAAGCGCAGGGTGGACTCGAGGCCGGTGGCGCCGGCGGAGGCCTTCGGGTGCACGTACACCAGCTGGGCGGTGGCGCCGTCGCGCAGTTCCTTGGCCACCGAGCGGGTGAAGCCCTCCAGGGCGCGCTGAGCGATCTGCTCGTCGGCCTTGGTCACCAGTTCCGGGGTGGTGCCGAGCACCACGACGCGCGCCGAGTTGCCCAGCGAGCGCATGACCGGGGTGTAGAACTCGAACAGCTGCTCGAGCTCGGCCGGGCCGGTGATGCCGGTCGCGTCGAAGACGGCACCGCCGAGCTTGTCGGCGCTGCGGCCGGTGGTGTTGTTGGTGACCAGTTCGTAGTCGCCGCTGCCGGCCAGGATCTCGCGGACCGGTTCGACCAGCCGGCCGGCGCCGCCGAGCAGCACCGGGCCGCCGAGGGGCGACTGCGAGGGGTTGTAGCGGCGCAGCTTGGGCGGCTGAGGCAGACCCACCTTGCCGGCGATGAACGCGCCCGGACCGGAATTGACCAGGGACGAATAGAAGTCGGTGTTGTCTGCCACGGCGGCTCTCCTTATAGATCTTCGGTGGTCGTTCAGCACGGTCTCCGCGGCGGTGGGGAGACCGCGACCGCGGTGCGGTCCCGATCGCCACCTGCCGGCGCCGGAGTCGACAATGAACTTACTCTTGAGTAAGAATACTCAACAAGGTCGACCCCGTCGATACCGCCAACGCACAGGAGATGCCCAGTGGCCTCGTACACCCCTCGCAAGCCGGAAGCCCGTCAGCTGCGTCCGGTCGCCATTCTCGGCGGCAACCGCATCCCGTTCGCCCGCCAGGACCGTGCCTACGCCAAGGTCAGCAACCAGGAGATGTTCACCGCGGCGCTGCAGGGTCTGATCAGCCGGTTCAACCTCCAGGGCGAGCGGCTCGGCATGGTGGCCGGCGGCGCCGTGCTCAAGCACTCGCGTGACTTCAACCTGATCCGCGAGTCCGTGCTGGGCACCTCCCTCTCGCCGTACACCCCGGCCTTCGACCTGCAGCAGGCCTGCGGCACCGGTCTGCAGGCCATCACCGCGGTCTCCGACGGCATCGCCGCCGGCCGCTACGACGTGGCCATCGGCGGCGGCGTCGACACCACCTCCGATGCGCCGATCGCCGTCTCCGACGCCATGCGCCGCCAGCTCCTCGAGGTCAACCGCGCCCGCAGCACCGCCGACCAGATCAAGGCGCTGCTGCCGCTGCTGGCCAAGCTGGGCATCGAGATCCCGCAGAACGGCGAGCCGCGTACCGGGCTGTCGATGGGCGAGCACGCCGCGATCACCGCCAAGGAGTTCGGCATCAGCCGGGCCGACCAGGACGCGCTGGCCGCCGCCAGCCACCAGAAGATGGCCAGGGCCTACGACGCCGGCTTCTTCGACGACCTGGTCACCCCCTTCCACGGCCTGACCCGCGACGAGAACCTGCGCGGCGACAGCTCCGTGGAGAAGCTGGCCAAGCTCAAGCCGGTCTTCGGCGTCTCGCTCGGCGACGCGACCATGACCGCCGGCAACTCCACCCCGCTCACCGACGGCGCCTCGGCCGTGCTGCTCGCGAGCGACGAGTGGGCCGACGAGAAGGGTCTGCCGGTGCAGGCCTACCTGCGCGACACCGAGACCGCCGCCGTCGACTACGTCAACGGTCCCGACGGTCTGCTGATGGCCCCGACCTACGCCGTCCCGCGGCTGCTCGAGCGCAACGGCCTGACCCTGCAGGACTTCGACTTCTACGAGATCCACGAGGCCTTCGCCTCCGTGGTCCTGTGCACCCTGCAGGCCTGGGAGTCGCCGGAGTACTGCAGCGAGCGCCTCGGGCTGGACAAGCCGCTCGGCGCGATCGACCGCAGCAAGCTCAACGTGAACGGCTCCTCGCTGGCCGCCGGGCACCCGTTCGCCGCCACCGGCGGCCGGATCATCGCCCAGGCCGCCAAGCAGATCAAGGAGAACGGCGGCGGACGCGCGCTGGTCTCGATCTGTGCGGCCGGCGGCCAGGGTGTGACCGCCATCGTCGAGGGCTGACCGCGCACGCGACCGGACTTCTCGGGGGCGGCCGCGGAACCGGCCACGGGCCGTCGGACAGTGATGTCCGGCGGCCCGTGGCGCATCGGTGATGAGCGTGATTTCTCCGCTCCCACCTGCGGATATCCATGAATCTGAAAAAACTTTGGACGGGTGTGTAACGCCCTGAGGGGCCCGGCCTATATACGGGATAGCTCCGGCCGTACTGCCTGACCCCCGACCCGGCAGTACGGCCGGAGTTTTCTCTGCCGGGGACCCGCCACACGTCCTGCGGGCCACCCGGGATCCCGGTGCCGCAGGCCTGGCGATGAGCGAGTCTCCTCAGTGTTTGCTTAAGATCGGGACCATCGTGACTACTCAGCATTCCCGCCGGCGACCCGGCGCGCGCCCGGTGGCGCGCGCGGCGGCCGCGGTCGTCCTCGTCGCCGGACTGCTGGTGGGCCTGGACGTGGCGCTGGCGCACGGTGAGACCGCCCGCGGCGCGCGGATCGCCGAATTCGATCTCGGCGGACTGAGCCGCGAGGACGCGCGCACCGAACTGACCAAACTCGTCACCGCCGCGCAGGGGCCGGTCACCCTGGTCACCGACTCCGGCCGGGCGGACGTCGACCCGCGCGCGCTGGGTCTGACCTTCGACGTCGGCGCCACCCTGGACCGGTTGATGGAGCAGCCCGCCAACCCGGTCGCCCGGGTCGGCGGCGTCTTCGGCGGACACCACGACGTGGCCCCGGTCGTCCACGTCGACCGCGCCGCTTTCGACGAGGAGCTCGACGAGCACCGCGCCACCCTGGAGAAGGCGGCCGTCGAGGGCGGTGTGCACTTCGAGGGCACCACCCCGGTGGCCGACATGCCCTCGGCCGGCCTGCGGATCGACCGTGATGCCGCGGTGGAGACCATCAGCCGCGAATGGTTGCGCGGGCACCCCATCGAACTGGCGATGGAGCCCTTCGACCCGACGGTGTCGGCGCAGACCGTGCAGGCCACCCTGGACGGTCCGGCCCGTGAGGTCACCGGTGCGCCGGTGACGCTCACCGGCGGTGACGAGCCGATCACGGTGTCCCCGCGCAGCCTCGGGGCCATGGTCACCTTCGTGCCCGACGGGAAGGGCGGGCTGAAGCCGCACATCACCCGCAAGGCCCTCAAGGCCACCCTCGGCGACGAACTCGCCGGCACCGAGAGCAAGGCCGTCGACGCCACCGTGGTGCTCTCCGGCGGCAGCCCCCGGGTCCGGCCCTCGAGCGACGGCGCCCGGGTGCAGTACGTGCCCACCGGGCAGGCGCTCGCGGCGGCGTCGGTGACCGGGAAGCGGACGGCCGAGATCGACTTCAAGGTCCTCGAACCGAAACTCAGCACCGCGGCCGCCAAGAAGCTCGGCGTCAAGGAAGTGGTCGCCGAGTTCACCACCGGCGACTTCAGCGGCCCGTCGGGGGAGAACATCCGGCTGGTCGCCCAGCAGGTCGACGGTGCGCTGGTGCTGCCCGGGGAGACCTTCTCGCTGAACGGCTACACCGGTCCGCGCGGCACCGCGCAGGGCTATGTGACGTCCACGATCATCGACCACGGGCATGCCGCGAAAGCCGTCGGCGGCGGCATCTCGCAGTTCGCCACCACCCTGTACAACGCGGCCTACTTCGCCGGACTGGAGGATGTGGCGCACACCGAACACGCCTACTACATCTCCCGCTACCCGGAGGCGCGCGAGGCGACGGTCTTCGAAGGCCTGATCGATCTGCAGTTCCGCAACAACACCAAGCACGGCATCCTGATCGAGACCGCGTGGTCGCCGTCGTCGGTCACCGTGCGGATGTGGGGAACCAAGACCTTCGACGTCGAGTCGATCACCGGGGAGCGCACCGCACCGACCAGCCCCGAGCAGATCACCCTGCCGGCCGGCGACGACTGCCTGCCCAGCAGCGGTGCGCCGGGCTTCACCGCATCCAACACCCGGGTCGTGCGCAATGCGGCGACCGGCGCCGAGGTCTCCCGGCACACCCGGACCGTCCGGTATGCGCCCGAGCCGATCGTCCAGTGCCGCTGACCCGGGCCGTTGCACCCATGACGGAGCGTTTGTTCGGTCCCCTGCTGACTGGCGGTGGGCGCTCGGGTTAAGCTGCCCCACATGGATATCAATGGAGCAAGTGCAATCGTCACCGGCGGAGCTTCGGGTATCGGCGCCGCCTCGGCCCGCCGGCTCGCGGCCCGCGGTGCCAAAGTGGTCATCGCCGATCTGAAGGCCGAGGACGGGGAGGCCCTGGCCACCGAGATCGGCGGCCAGTTCGTCAAGGTCGACGTGACCAGCACCGACGACATCATCGCCGCCATCGAGGCCGCGAAGAAGCTCGGCCCGCTGCGCGCGGTGGTCAACTCGGCCGGTATCGGCTGGGCCCAGCGCACCATCGGCCGCGACGGCGAGTACTCGTCGGCGCACGACCTGAACCTGTACAAGAAGGTCATCGAGATCAACCTGATCGGCACCTTCGACATGACCCGCCTGGCCGCCACCGCGATGAGCCAGAACGAGCCGCTGGAGAACAACGAGCGCGGCGCCATCGTGAACATGGCCTCCGTCGCCGCCTTCGACGGCCAGATCGGCCAGGCCGCCTACTCGTCGTCCAAGGGCGGCGTCGTGGGCATGACCCTGCCGGTGGCGCGCGACCTGTCGGCGGTGGGCGTGCGGCTGAACACCGTGGCCCCCGGCCTGATCAACACCCCGATCTACGGCGAGGGCCCGGACGCCGAGGCGTTCAAGGCCAAGCTCGGCGAGTCGGTGCTCTTCCCGAAGCGTCTGGGCCTGCCCGACGAGCTCGCCTCGATGGTGGAGGAGCTGATCACCAACTCGTACATGAACGCCGAGGTCATCCGCGTCGACGGCGGCATCCGGATGCCTCCGAAGTAAGTCGGGACCAGCCGAACAGCACCACCGTCCGCGGCGCCCGCACTCGACGAGTGCGGGCGCCGCTGCGATGCGGCGGCCTGTCCGATCAGACAGTACGGCTGTGCCGCCGGCCGTCCTAGACTGTGGTCTGCGACACTCCGCACGCCGGCCGCCGTGCCGGTGCCCGGTCCTCCGGGCCTTCGGTCCGTGACCGAGACCGGGAGGACTCCCCGATGGAAGGACTGCCCCCATGACCGCACCCGTCACCGGCGACGCCACGATCGCCGCCGCCGTCCGCGCCTCCCTCGACCGGGCGGTGACCGCCGAGCCGGGGGTGCCCGGCGCGGTGGCGGGGGTGACCACCGACCGGGAGACCGTCTGCGTCGAGACGGCCGGTGTCCGGTCGATCGACGGCGACGAGCCGATGCCGGCCGACGCCACCTTCGCGATCTTCTCCACCACCAAGGCGATCACCGCCACCTGCCTGCTGCAGCTGCACCAGGACGGGGCGCTGGATCTGCAGGCGCCGGCCAAGGAGTATCTGCCGGCGATCGGCGAGCTCCAGGTGATCACGGGCTTCGACGACGGCGGGCAGCCGATCCTGCGTCGACCCGCCTCCGATGTGACCGTGCACCAGCTGCTCACCCACACCGCCGGCTTCGGCTACGACTTCTTCGACGAGACCTACGCCCGGCTCACCGCCGAGCACGGGGTCCCGTCGGTGGTCAGTGCCACGATGGCGTCGCTGACCACCCCGCTGCTGTTCGATCCGGGCAGCCGCTGGCAGTACGGCTCCAATATGGACTGGGCCGGACTGGTGGTCGAGGCGGTCACCGGCCGGCGGCTCGGGGAGGTGATGGCCGAGCGGATCTTCGCGCCGCTGGGCATGACCGACACCTCCTTCGATCCGGACCCGGCCCGCCGGGCGCGGCTGGCCACCATGCACCAGCGACGACGGCCCGACGCCCCGCTGTCGGCGGCCCCGCACGTCACGCCCCCGGCCGACCCGGAGGTGCACATGGGCGGGCACGGACTGGTCTCCACCGTCGGCGACTACCTGAAGTTCATCCGCATGTGGCTGGCCGACGGCGCGGCCGACTCGGGTGAGCAGGTTCTCGATCCGGCGACGGTGGCGATGGCCGCGCAGAATCAGCTCGGCGACCTGAAGATCACCGCGCTGCGCGGCGTCATCCCGGCCCTGTCGAACGACGCCGAGTTCTTCCCGGGCATGCCCAAGTCGTGGGCGTACAGCTTCATGGTCAACGACGAGCCCGCCCCCACCGGGCGTCCGGCCGGGGCACTGGCCTGGGCGGGGCTGGCCAATCTCTTCTACTGGATCGACCGGGAGAACCGGATCGGCGGCTACTGGGCCAGTCAGATCCTGCCGTTCGCCGACGCCGCCGCGGTGACCGGCTATCTCGACTTCGAGACCGCCGTCTATCAGGCTCTGGCCGGCTGAACCCGGGAGGGGTGAACCCCTCGCAGCCGGTCCGGCGGGGTGCGTGCGCCGGGCCGGCGGCTCAGTCCAGGGCGACCGGCGTCTCCTCGCCGGTCTCGCCGCAGCGGTCGTCGGCGGTGCGCATGCCCAGAATCGCGGCGCACAAGCAGCCGACGCTGACGGCGATCACGAACCACGGGAAGATCTCCCAGGTGCCGAATCGGGAGGCGAGGGCGCCGGCGACCACCGTCGGAATACCCATCGCGAGATAGCCGAGCAGGTAGTAGGCGCTCATCACCCGGCCGCGGGAGTCGGCCGGGGTCACCGAGGTGAGATGGCGCAGCGAGCCGCCGAAGGCCAGGCCGAAGGTGATGCCCAGGAGCACCGAGTCGGTGATCACCAAGGCGGTCCAGCCGGTGTGCAGGGCCCACACCGCACAGCCGAGCGAGACGATGATGCCCAGGTCGCCGACGATCGCGGCGGTCCGGGGCTCGAGAGCGCCGCCGAACCACTGGGCGCCCGCGGCGGCGGCGGCCATGGCGGCGACCACGATGCCGACGAAGATCGCCGAGTGGTGGCCGGTGGCGCGCTGGGTGAGCGCCGGATACAGGCTCAGGAAGACGCCGAGCACCGACCAGGAGGTGAGGATGCCGATACCCGAGAACCAGAAGTCGGTGCGGATGGCGGCCGGCACCGACGGCCGCTGGATGCGGATGCGGCCGCCGGTGCGTTCGGTGTGCGGCTCGGCCAGCGCGATCGCGCCGGCCAGCAGGACACAGGCGATCACGGCGGCGACGGCGAAGGGCATGCGCAGCGGTGCCGACGCCCACTGGGCGGCGCTGGCCGAGCCGAGCACGGTCAGCGCGATACCCAGGTTCAGGGCCGCGCCGCTGACCTGACCGTTGCGGGCGCCGTCGTGTGGGCGCACGTCGAGCAGTGCGGCGCCGGCGACCACGATGATGGCGCCGATCGCGGTGCCGTGCACCAGCCGGGCGAGCAGCAGCTGCCAGGTCTGGGTGGCGATGAGGAAGATGCCCAGGCCGATCAGGATCAGGATCAGTCCGGTGATCAGCACCGGTTTGCGGCCGATGGCGTCGGAGATGGGGCCGGCGCTCAGCGCCGAGGTGAGGGCGCCGATCGCGTACACGGCGAAGATGCCGGTGATGGTGAGCGGGCTGAGGTCCCACTCCTGCTGATAGATCGGATACAGCGGGGAGGGCAGCGCCGAGACGCCCAGGGCCAGGCCCAGGAGCGCGAGCAGCAGGACGAAGGACCAGCGCTGCGGGTGGCAGTGCCGGGGTTGTGCGGTGTCGTCTTTCCCGGCCATGCATCGGTACGGTAGTCCACCCGAGTAAGCGGTCGCTCACCGGCCGGTCGGGGAGCGGACGGGCCGGCTCGATCGCGGCGTACCGGTGCGGGCCGGGACCGGTTCGGCTTAGGCTTCGGCCATGCGGAATCTGGTGCTCTCGGTGATCGGCGACGACCGTCCCGGCCTGGTCTCGGCGCTCGCCGATGCGGTCGCCGGGCAGGGCGGGAACTGGGAGAGCAGCCAGCTGGCGCGGCTGGCGGGCAAGTTCGCCGGCATCGTGGTGGTGGCGGTGCCGCAGGAACGCGCCGACGATCTGATCGCGGCCGTCACCGGGCTGGCGGGACTGCTCGAGGTGCAGGTGCATCCCGGCGACGGTGCGGCGGTGCCCACCGAGGCGTGGCGCGCCCTGACCATCGAGGTGCTCGGCAACGACCGCCCGGGCATCGTGCACGAGCTGTCGGCGGCGCTGAGCCGCAGCGGTGCCTCGATCGAGAAGCTGACCACCGGCACCCGGCAGGCCCCGATGGCCGGCGGCACGCTCTTCGAGGCGCGCCTGGAGGTGCTGCTGCCGCCCGGCACCGAGTCGGCGACCGTCCGCGCCGATCTGGAGCGGATCGCCGGCGAGCTGCTCGTCGACCTGGACATCGACGGCACCGACTGACCGCGCCCCGGCACTGCCGAGCTCAGTCAGATCCCCCCCAGCCCCAACAGCAATCTGCAACAGGCACTATTCGGTCACGATCGCTCACATAGTGGCCGGCGGGACGGGAAACGACAGACCCCGCCGGGATCGCCGGCGGGGTCTGTCGCTCAGATCAGATGGTGATACTGAAAGTCGGTGAGATCAGAAGGCGGCTTCGTCGAGCTCCATGATCTCGTTGTCGGTGGTCTCCACGGTGCCGCGGACCGCGGTGAGCAGCGGCAGCATGTTCTTGGCGAAGAAGTTCGCGGTGACGATCTTGCCCTCGTAGAAGGCCTTGTCGTCGCCCGCGGCGCCGGCGTCGAGGGCCTTGTAGGCCACCTCGGCCTGACGGATCAGCAGCCAGCCGATGACCAGGTCGCCGAAGGCCAGCAGGAAGCGGACCGAGGCGGTGCCGATCTTGTACAGCTCCTTCGGATCCTCCTGGGCGCCCATCAGCCAGCCGGTGAGCGTGCCGATCATCGCCTGGACGTCGTCGAGCGCGGTCTTGAGCAGCGCGTAGTCGCCCGACAGCCGTGAGTCGGCGGCCTCGTCGATGGTCTTGGTGATCTGTCCGGCCACGTGCATGAGGGTCTTGCCCTGGTCGCGGACGATCTTGCGGAAGAAGAAGTCCTGCGCCTGGATGGCGGTGGTGCCCTCGTACAGCGAGTCGATCTTCGAGTCGCGGATGTACTGCTCGAGCGGGTAGTCCTGCAGGAAGCCGGAGCCGCCCAGGGTCTGCAGCGACTCGGTGAGCTTCTCGTAGGCCCGCTCGGAGCCGACGCCCTTGACGATCGGCAGCAGCAGGTCGTTCACCCGGTGGGCCAGCTCGGCGTCGGCGCCGGAGACGATCTCGGCGGCCGCCGCATCCTGGTGCGAGGCGGTGAAGAGGTACACCGCGCGCAGACCCTCGGCGTAGGCCTTCTGGGTCAGCAGCGCCCGGCGCACATCCGGGTGGTGGGTGATGGTCACGCGCGGCGCGGCCTTGTCGGTCATCTGGGTCATGTCCGCACCCTGGACGCGCTCCTTGGCGTAGTCCAGAGCGTTCAGGTACCCGGTCGACAGGGTGGAGATGGCCTTGGTGCCGACCATCATGCGGGCGTGCTCGATGACGTCGAACATCTGGGCGATGCCCTTGTGTACCTCGCCGACCAGCCAGCCCTTGGCGGGGATGCCGTGCTGACCGAAGGTCACCTCACAGGTGGCCGAGGCCTTGATGCCCATCTTGTGCTCGACGTTGGTGACGAAGGCGCCGTTGCGCTCGCCCAGTTCGCCGGTCTCGTGGTCGAAGTGGAACTTGGGGACGAAGAACAGCGACAGCCCCTTGGTGCCCGGGCCGGCGCCCTCGGGGCGGGCCAGTACCAGGTGGAAGATGTTCTCGGTCATGTCCTGGTCGGCGGAGGTGATGAAGCGCTTCACGCCGTCGATGTGCCAGGAGCCGTCCTCCTGCAGGGTGGCCTTGGTGCGGCCGGCGCCCACGTCCGAGCCGGCGTCCGGCTCGGTGAGCACCATGGTGGCGCCCCAGCCGCGCTCGGCGCAGATGATGGCCCACTTCTTCTGCTCGTCGGTGGCGTTGTCGAAGAAGATGTTGGCGAAGCCCACACCGGCGGCGTACATGAACACCGGCGGGTTGGCGCCGAGGATCATCTCGCCCAGGGCCCAGTACAGCGACCGCGGGGCCGGCATGCCGCCGAGTTCCTCGTCGACGCCCACACGGTCCCAGCCGCCGTCGACGAAGGCCTGGTACGACTTCTTGAAGGACTCGGGGATGGTCACCGAGTGGGTCTCCGGGTCGAAGACCGGCGGGTTGCGGTCGGCGTCGGCGAAGGACTCGGCGATCGGGCCCTCCGCGAGGGTGTTGACCTCGCGGATCATGTCGACGGCGGTCTCGTGGTCGAGGTCGCCGAACGCTCCGGTCGCAAGAACCTTGTCGAGGTCGAAGAGCTCGAAGAGGTTGAAGTGCAGGTCGCGCACGTTGGACTTGTAATGGCCCATGGGAGTGTTCCTTCTCAGTTCATGGTGTTCTGGCCTCAGCGTCGCCGGCGTTCGGGCGCGAGGACCGGGCTGACCAGATAAGTTACTTGCCGGTAACTATTGACACAATACCGGCAAGGATCCGGCCGGACAACTCGAAGTTCTATGGCACGTCTTACATCTCGGCGGTGCCCACCGAACCGGTCACTGCGACCGGAGAAAGGCCAGGTCTTCGGCGATTCCTTCGGCGGGTGTCTCCAGGATGCCCGGCGCCTGCGCCTGACGCATGACTTCGGCGAGAACGGCCGGATCGATGTGCCCGGACTCCAGGTTGGCGTGCCGGTCCCTGCCGGAGTCGAACTCGTCGCGCGAGTTGTTCAGATGCACCAGGTCGATGCGCCCGGTGATCGCCCGGATCCGCTCGACGAGCCCGACCAGGTCCTCGCCGCCGGCCCAGGCGTGGCAGGTGTCGAGGCAGAAACCGGCCTGCTCGAAGTCGCCGACGGCGTCCCAGAGTCGCTCGATCGACTCGAGGGTGCGGGCCATCGCGTGGTCGCCGCCCGCGGTGTTCTCGATCAGGATCGGGACCGCGAAACCGCCCTTGTCCTGCTGCCGCTCGAAGAGTTTGCGCCAATTGGCGAAGCCCTCGGCGGCATCCTCGCCCTCGCGCAGATGCCCGCCGTGCACCACCAGACCGATCGCCCCGAGTTCCCCGGCCGCCGCGGCCTGCTCCTGCACCGCCTTGCGCGAGGGCATCCGCAGCCGGTTGTTCAGGCTCGCCACATTGATCTGATAGCTCGAATGAACGACGACGTCGACCGGCGCCTGCCGGATCGCCTCGGCCTGCGGATGCGGTTGCGGCTTGGCCCACTTCTGTGGGTCGGTGACGAACATCTGGAAGAGGTCGATGCCGAGTTCGGCGGCAGTGGCCAGGGGGTCGCCGTCCTGGCGAAGATGGGCTCCGACACGCATGAGGCCATGGTAGGCGAGGCGCCCGCACGGCCCGCCGGGTTCGCCGAGCCGCTCCGGGGCCGGTTGCGTCGACGAATGCCGATCGCCACTATTGTGGACGGTCGGGGGACGGCAAGCTCCTCTTCGTAGAGCGGGGCGGATGCAGGAGCGGACAGATGAGCGTGGACAGCCCGCCGCCCGGCGGCACTGGACCGGCGACGCCGTCCGTGCCGGAGGAGCGGCCGCCGGCCGTCGCCGGCGAGGGCGTCGCCGACGAGGTGGGGGCGAGCACCGCTGAGACCGAAGCCGCACCGGCAGTCACCGATGTCTCCGGCGCCGGTGCGGACGAGTCGATCGAGGTCACCGAGGAGAAGACCCGCGATCTGACCTGGGTGCGGCGCGGACTGATGCTGGTCTGGGCCGCCGCCGTGATCCTGTGGATGTCCCGGTTCGGCATCTCCTTCGACCGCACCAGCCTGATCGTCTTCCTGGCCATCGGCATGGTCATCGCCACCATCGGCCGGCGCCGCGCGATCACCGTGCTGATCGACTGGCTGCCGTTCGTGCTGATCCTGATGCTCTACGACTGGACGCGCAGCATCGCCGTGTGGATGGGCATGCCGACGCACTGGCATCTCGCGGCCGACGTCGACCACGCGATGTTCGGCGTCTCGCCGACCGCCTGGCTGCAGTCCGAGATCAAGTTCGCCGATCCGCCGTGGTGGGAGATCATCACGAGCATCGTCTACATGTCGTACTTCATCGTCCCGTACGCCACCGCGGCGTACATGTGGGTCAAGGACCGGGCGGTGTGGCGCCGCTTCGCGGCCTGCTTCGTGGCGGTGAGCTTCATCGGCCTGATCGGCTACACGCTGGTTCCGGCCGCGCCGCCGTGGGCCGCGGCCAAATGCACCTCGGCCGAGGTGGCCGACTATCCGCATGATCCGGACTGCATGTACGAGCCCGAGGGCGTGGTCGAGGGCAACCTGCTCGGACCGGTGAACCCGAAGAACGACGGCAATCCCTACGTGGAACGGATCTCCGGCCGCGGCTGGGCCGTGGTGGGCATCGAACAGGCCGATCATCTGCTGAAGAAGGGGCAGGGCCGCTCGAATCTGGTGGCGGCCATCCCGTCGCTGCACGCCGCGCTGACCATGCTGCTGGCTCTGTTCATGTGGCCGCGGGTCAAGGCGCTCGGCAAATTCCTGTTCATGGGTTACGCGTGGGTGATGGCCTTCACCCTCGTGTACACCGCCGAGCACTACGTCTTCGACATCCTGCTCGGCTGGGGTCTGGCCGCTGCGGTGATCGCGGTGTATCAGCTGATCGACAAACGCTACATTCAGCCGCGCAACGCGCGGCGCGACGCGGAGCGCGAACGCGAGCGACTCGCCGCAGTGGCCGAGGCCACCGGCGACGGGGTAGAAGTGGAGGCATGAGCCGACCCGTTCTTCGCACTTCCGTCCTGCGTCGCCTGCTCGCCGCCGGCGCCGCACTCGCCGCCGTCGGCCTGATGACCGCCTGCGGCTCCGACGACGACAGTCAGGCGCACGACGGTCACCAGCACTCGCACGGCGCATCGACGACGGCGGCCTCGGTGGCGCCGGGCGTCAACAGTGCCGACGTCTCGTTCGCGCAGATGATGATTCCGCACCACCAGCAGGCCGTGGAGATGGCCGAGCTGGTGCCGAGCCGGACCCAGAATCCGTGGCTGCTGACCTTCGCCGAGCAGGTGAAGAACGCCCAGCAGCCGGAGATCGATCAGCTCACCGATGCGCTCAAGTCCTGGGGTCAGGAGGTGCCGGCCGGTGGCGGGCACCACCACATGGACGGCATGATGACGGCCGAGCAGATGGCGAATCTGGAGAAGCTCTCCGGGCAGGCCTTCGACCGGGAATGGATCACCATGATGATCGAGCATCACGAGGGTGCGGTCGACATGGCGAAAACCGAACTGGCCGACGGCGAGAACGCCGAGATGCGCGAGCTGGCGCAGTCCATCGTCAGCGCCCAGCAGGGCGAGATCGACGAGATGAAGGCCCAGCTCGGCTCGTAGCAGTCACGCCTCGCGGAAGGTGACCGGCTCCTGCTCGGTGAAGTCGATCAGGGCGCGGCTGTTGTCCACCGCGGTGACCACGGCGACGCCGAACGGGCCGTCGGCGTCGTGCAGGGTGGCGGTGCCGGTCGAGATCCCGTCGGCCTCGAGGTGGTCGTCGGCCTCCACCCCGATCCGCTCGCCGCGCGGCAGCCGGACCAGACTGACGGTCAGATCGCAGTTGATGAAGCCGATCCCGTCGGAGCCCCAGTTGGTCATCAGACTCGCCGACTCGCCGTTGACCACGGCCCGCACGAACGGGGTGGGTTCGGACTCCTCGGTGATCCGGTTCGCGACGGTCCACAGCCGGTGCCGTCGGCCGTGCTGGTGCGCGGCCATGTCGGTGGTCCAGCCCTGCACGTCGTCGCCGAAGTAGGCCGCCTCGCCGGAGCTCTCCGGCGGCGTGAAGGTGCGGGCACTCGCCGGCCGCTGCCAGCGTTCGCCCGGCGGATCGGTGCCCTCCTTGAGGAAGACGGTCACGCCCTGGGCCACAAGCGATTCCGTACCGTCGTCGGCGCGCTGCCTGAGCTGTACCTGCACCGCGAGGATCCGTCCGCCCGCACGCAGGACCTGTGTGGACACCGCGGTCGGCAGACGGCGGGCGTTCTTGAACAGATCCAGCGTGAACCGGGCGGGCCGCCATCCGGAGCGGCCGTGCCCGGCCTCCACCACGGCGGCCGCCAGGCCGCAGACGGCCGGGCCGTTGAGCGAGTCGTCGCTCCAATGGCTGTGCGCGGCTTCGGTGGGCAGGTAGTGATCGCCCTCCCGGGTGAAGAATGCGGGTCGCTGCGGCATGGCTGCGACGCTACGCTTTGAGCATGATCAACCAACCGGCACCCGCCCGACTGCCCGACGATGCGGTGAACGCGGTCCGCTCGAGCATCCTGTTCACGTCGATCGTCGGCATCGTCGCCGGCATCCTGATGATGGTCTGGCCGGGAGTGACCGTGCTGCTGGCCGGCCTCTTCTTCGGTATCGCCCTGGTGGTGGCCGGTCTGTTCCGGCTCTTCGCCGGCTTCGCGATGATCGGCCTGTCGGCCGGGCTGCGGCTGCTGGCCGTGGTCCTGGGCGTTCTCATGGTGGCGCTCGGCGTGCTGGCGATCATCAGTCCGGAGGACGCCTGGTGGATGATCGCCGTCTTCATCGGCGTCGGCTGGATCTTCAGCGGATTCCAGGACCTCTTCGGGGCGAGCGTGCAGACCTATCTGGCGCCGCGCTGGCTGGTGATGGTCGGCGGCATCATCTCGATCCTCGCCGGCATCGTCATGCTGATCTTCTCGCCGGCGGACACCCTCACCACCATCGCCTGGGTGGTCGGGCTGCTGCTGATCGTGGTCAGCGTGACTCAGCTGTTCCTGCTGCCGCCCAAATCTGCGGCCTGATCACCGTCCGCGGCCTGATCACCGTCTGCGGCCTGATCACCGTCGGCTGACCGGCGGCGCACCGGTCAGCCGGTCTGCAGGGCCTCGACCCCGTCGAAGCCCACCGCCGGACGGTCGCCGTCGGCCAGGTCGGCCACCTCGCGCAGCGCCTGCGCCAGTTCCGTGGTGTGCGTCAGCGAGAGTCCGGCCAGCGGGTCGTCGTCGCCGGCGCCCGGTCCGCGATGTGCCGCGGCCGCGCCGAGCAGGCGTCCGGCACCGTCGCGATCGACCTCCCAGAGGGCGTCCGCGGTCACCAGATACAGGGCGACGGCCTCGGCGATCGCATCGAGATGGACCATCGCCCACGCCCAGTGCTTGGCCACGTCGACGGTGTCGGCCTCGGCGCGTCCGTGCGTGCGCAGATACTTGCCGTGCAGTTCGCTGCACAGCAGATCGGAGTCCTGCCACAGCTGCAGATGCCGCATGCAGCGCACGCATTCGTGCATGGCTGCGAGGTATTTCACCGAGTACGGTCCCTCGCGCCGGGACCGGATCTCGCGCAGCACGGAGAACTCGGCCAGCGCGTGCTCGTACTCGCCGGCGTCGTACATCGACCGGGCCTGGACTTCCAACTCGTCGAGCATGACCCCACCATGCCCGGCCCGGCGCGTGAACGGGGCGGCTCGGGCACTTTGAGACGATCCCGCCGCTCCCGTCCATCGCGGCCGGTCGCGCCGCATCGGCGCCGCCGCCGGGGGATGATGGATCGGTGCAGAACACGACCGATCGCGCCCAGCTGAGCCGGTGGGCACTGCTGTCCATTGCGGCCGCTCTGGTCACCATGGCCCTCAAGGTGATCGCCTGGCAGATCACCGGCTCGGTGGGGCTGCTCTCCGACGCGGCCGAGTCGCTGGTGAACCTGACCGCGGCGGTCGTCGCCTTCGTGGCCCTGCGGGTGGCCGCCCGCCCACCCGACGACAGCCACCAGTTCGGCCATGCGAAGGCCGAGTACTTCTCGGCGATCATCGAGGGCCTGATGATCCTGATCGCCGCCGCGATCATCATCGCCAGCGCGGTGGAACGGCTGCTGCACCCCCGCGAGTTGGAGACGGTGGGTGTGGGCCTGGCGGTCTCCGCCCTGGCCGGTGCACTCAACGGGCTCGCCGGCTGGGCGCTGGTCCGGGCCGGGCGCCGCCACCGGTCCATCGCACTGCAGGCCGACGGCCGGCATCTGCTCACGGACGTCTGGACCACCGTGGGCGTGGTGATCGGCGTGGCACTCGTCGCCCTGACCGGCTGGCTGCCGCTGGATGCGCTGATCGCGATCGCGGTGGCGGTGAACATCCTGTACGTGGGCTACGGGCTCATCCGCCGTTCGGTGGGCGGTCTGATGGATGCGGCGCTCGACGCCGCCGACCAGCGTGAGATCGAACGGGTGCTCGACGGCTTCCGGTCGCCGGAGGTGGACTTCCACGATGTGCGCACCCGGCAGTCCGGGTGGCTGCGCTTCGTCACCCTGCACGCGCTGGTGCCCGGCGACTGGACGGTCCGGCGCGGACACGACCTGGCCGAACAGGTGCAGGATGCGCTGACCGCGGCGCTGCCGGATCTGCGGGTGGTGGTGCATGTGGAACCGGTGGACGATCCGCGCTCTTACGAGCCGTGGCGACGCCGGTGAGCCGATACACTGGAAGGCGTGAAGGACGAGGAAGACGATTACGAAATCGGGCAGTTGCAACCGGAGGAGACGCTGTCCGACCACGAGTTGGAGGACGTCCTCGACCGCGGCTACTCACCGCCGGACCGCGACCCGGGCGACCGGGAGCACGAGAGCCTCGATCAGCGGCTCTCCGAGGAGGAGCCGGACGTCGCCGAGGACCCGGACGACCCGGACTATCCGACCGGTGACACCGAGGTGGGCGACCGCCGCGCCGGCCGGCTGATCGCCCCCGACGAGGGGACCGCCGAGGACGTCGACGCCCAGCTGCTGGGCACCGACGCCGGCGTCGACGGAGCCGGCGCCTCGGCGGAGGAAGCCGCCGTGCACATCATCGATCCGGAGTAGCCGGCGGTGGACAACGACCGACTGGTCCAGGTCGGGGTGGCGCTGGTGTCCCGGTTCGGTGCGCGCGCGCTCAGCCTCACCTCGGTGGCCCGCCACGCCGGTGTCGCCCGGGCCACCGCCTACCGGATGTTCGGCGGCCGGGATGCGCTGGTCGGCGCGATCGTCGACTACGAGATCGGCCTCATGCGCGAGAAGATCGTCGAGTGGAGCGAGGCCGAGCCGGACGTGCCGGCCCGCGTCCATGCCCGGGTGGTGAACACGCTGGCCTATCTGCGCGAACATCAGGCACTGCAGTATGTGCTGCGACATGAGCCGGAAGAACTGGTGAACACGCTGGTGGCGGCGGAGGATCCGGACGGGCCGACAATCCTCGAACGTGCGGTGGACGTGGTGGTCGCCGACCTCAAGGACGACGAAACCGCTGTCCTGCAACCCAATCCGAAGGCAGCCCTGGAACTGATCGCCCGGCTGGTCTACTCGGAGCTGCTGGTGCCGCGCAGCGTGATGACCGACCAGCAGATCGCCGACATCGTCGTCCGCGCCGTCCTCCCGGACAGCGCGCCGCCGGAGACTACGCTGAGCTCATGACGAGCAGCTCCCCGACGCCGGCGCGCGGCGTCTACATCGCCTCCGCCGAACCGGAGACCGGTAAATCGACTGTGGCGCTGGGGGTGCTCACCCATCTGACCGCCACCGGCGGCCGGGTGGGCGTCTTCCGCCCCATCTCGCGGGCCCGCGCCGGGGAGGACGACTACATCCTGGACCTGTTCCTGCAGCAGGCCTCGGTGGATCTGCCGGCGGCGGACTGCATCGGCGTCACCTACGACGATGTGCACGCCGACCCCGACGGTGCGATCGCCGAGATCGTCGACCGCTATCACACGGTGGCCCAGCACTGCGACAACGTGTTGATCCTGGGCTCGGACTACACCGATGTGGCCTCGCCGTCGGAGCTGAGCTACAACGCCCGCATCGCCGCCAATCTGTCGGCACCGGTGGTGCTGGTGGTGAACGGCCTGGGCCGGTCCCCGGCCGAGGTCACGGCACTGGCGGAGCTGCTGATCGGCGACGTGCGGTCCGCGCACGCCATGATCGCCGGGGTGGTGGCCAACCGCTGCGACGAGCACCGGCTCGGGGCGATCGCCGCGGCCATCGGCTCGACGGGCGTGCACGGCTGGGCGCTGCCCGAGGACCCGCTGCTGGTGGCGCCGACGATGGGCGAACTGGCGACGGCGCTGAACGCGACGCTCTACAGCGGCGATGTGGACCTGCTCGACCGGGAGACCCTCGAGGTGATGGTCGGCGGCATGACCGTCGAGCACATCCTCGAGCGGCTCAGCGAGTCGATGGTGGTGATCGCCCCGGCGGACCGCTCCGACGTTCTGCTGGCACTGGTGAACGCCAATGCGGCGCAGGGTTTCCCGCGACTGGCCGGCATCATCCTCAACGGCGGCATCCATCCGCACCCGATGATCGACGCACTGGTCAAGGGGCTCCGGCCCACCCTGCCGATCCTGCAGTGCGAACACGGCACCTACGAGACCGCCCGGATCGCCTCGCACACCCGGGGTGCGATGGCCGCCGGATCGGTCCGAAAGATCGAGGCGGCGCTCTCGCTGATGGAACGCCACATGGCCTCCGACGAGCTGTTCGCGCAGCTGAATCTGCAGGTGCCGCAGGCGGTCACCCCGCAGATGTTCGAGTACCAGCTGCTGGCCCGGGCCAAGGCCGACCCGCAGCACATCGTCCTTCCGGAAGGGGAGGAGGACCGCATCCTGCGGGCCGCCGGCCGGTTGCTGCGGCGCGGCGTGGCACGGCTGACCCTGCTGGGCAACGAGGATGCGATCCGCCGCCGCGCCGAGGAACTCGGCATCGATCTGGCCGCAGTGGACGTGATCGATCCGCGCACCAGTGAACTGGTCGACGAGTTCGCCGGCATCTACACCGAGCTGCGCAAGCACAAGGGCATGACCGTCGAGCGGGCGCTCGAGGTGGTCCGTGACGAGTCGTACTTCGGCACCATGATGCTCTACACCGGCATGGTCGACGGCATGGTCTCCGGCGCGGTGCACACCACTGCGCAGACCATCCGGCCGGCCTTCGAGATCATCAAGACCCAGCCCGGTGTGGACACCGTCTCGAGCGTCTTCTTCATGTGTCTGGCCGACAAGGTGCTCACCTACGGCGACTGCGCCGTGGTGCCCGATCCAACGGCCGAGGAGCTGGCCGACATCGCGATCTCCTCGGCGGCCACCGCCGGGACCTTCGGCATCGAGCCGCGGGTGGCCATGCTCAGCTACTCCACCGGCGGCTCCGGCAGCGGCGCAGACGTCGAAAAGGTCCGCAGCGCAACCGAACTGGTCCGTACCCGGGCCCCGGAACTGCTGGTGGAGGGTCCGATCCAGTACGACGCCGCGATCGACCCGTCGGTGGCTGCGACCAAGATGCCCGACTCGCCGGTGGCCGGACAGGCCACCGTGCTGATCTTCCCGGACCTGAACACCGGCAACAACACCTACAAGGCGGTGCAGCGCAGCGCCAGCGCGGTGGCGATCGGGCCGGTGCTGCAGGGGCTGAACAAGCCGATGAACGATCTGTCCCGCGGTGCGCTGGTCTCCGACATCGTCAACACCGTCGCGATCACCGCCATCCAGGCGCAGAACAACAAGCGAGCGCAGTCGAGCGCCGCCGATCACCCGAGCTGAGGGAGCAGGCCCATGAGTGGAGCGGATCCGGTGGACCAGCAGCGGCTGGCCGGTGCGGTGCTGGTGGTGAACGCGGGCTCGTCGTCGCTGAAGTATCAGCTGGTGGATCCGGACACCGCCGAGGTCTTCGCCGACGGTCTGGCCGAACGGATCGGGGAGAGCGCGCCGGTGATCACCCACACCGCCTTCGGCGTGGAGCGGGTGGTCACCGAGCCGGTGGCCGACCATCTTGCGGCGATCGCCGTCGTGGTGCGGTTGATGCGTGAGAGCGGACTGGATCTGCGTGCCGCCGGCCTGTCCGCGGTGGGCCACCGGGTGGTGCACGGAGGCCGCAGCTTCCACGCGCCGACGGTGATCACCGAGAAGGTCCGTTCCGAGATCGAACGGATCGCTCCGCTGGCCCCGCTGCACAATCCGCCCAACCTGATCGGCATCGACGCGGTGACCGAACTGCTGCCCGAGGTGCCGCAGGTGGCGGTCTTCGACACCGCCTTCTTCCACGACCTGCCCGACGCCGCCGCCACCTATGCGCTCGATGCGCAGGTGGCGGCGGAACACGGGGTGCGCCGCTACGGCTTCCACGGCACCAGCCACCAGTACGTGTCGCGGCGGGCCGCGGAGTTCCTGGGCCGCCCGGACGGACAGCTCAGGCAGATCGTGCTGCACCTGGGCAACGGCGCCTCGGCGTCGGCGATCGACGGCGGCCGCGCCGTGGACACCTCCATGGGGATGACCCCGCTCGAAGGCCTGGTGATGGGAACCCGCACCGGCGACATCGATCCGGGGATCGCCTTTCAGCTGCACCGGGTCGGCGGGATGAGCGTCGACCAACTGGACCGCCTCTACAACAAGGGATCCGGACTCTACGGACTGTGCGGCGACAACGACTTCCGCACTGTCCTGCAGCGCCGGTCGGACGGCGACGCGGCCGCCGACCTGGCCTACCGGGTCTACGTGCACCGGCTCCGGCACTACATCGGCGCCTACCTGGTGGAGCTCGGCGGGGTGGACGCGATCACCTTCACCGCCGGAGTCGGGGAGAACGCCGCGCCGGTGCGCGCCGACGCTCTGGCCGGGATGGAGGCGTTCGGGATCGCGATCGATCCGGACCGTAATGCGGTGCGCAGCAAGGAGAGCCGCCGGATCTCGACCGACGATTCAGCGGTCGCGGTGCTGGTGGTCCCGACCAACGAGGAACTCGAGATCGCCCGCCAGGCGGCGGGCGTCGTCCGCGGCTGAGAGCCCGGGGGCGGCCGGCGGACCGGAGCCGGCTCAGAAGAGGGTCGCGGGCCGGATCAGGTTGGCCAGATCCACCAGCAGGAAGCGGTGCGCCCGATTGTCCCGGGTCTGCCGGGCCAGCTCGCGCAGCGACCGTTCGGTACCGGCCCGCAGGCCCTGTTCGGTGAACGGGAAGCCGAGGAACTCCGGCGGCGACTGACCCTCCGGGACGGTGAGCCGGTCGGGGTGCGCCTCCATCCAGCCCAGGGCGGTGCCCAGCACGATGATCTGCAGCCGGCTGCGGCGGCCGTCGTCGTCGGCGATCTGCGCGAGACGGTCGGCGGCCTCGACCAGCTCCTCCCGGGAGACCTCGCCGGGAGGGCGGCCGTGCACCAGGGCGATGATCGCGCTCTGCTGAGCCCGGCCGAAGTGCCGGTTGGTGGCGGGCACCTCGTCGAGCGGCTCGATCGCATCGGTGTGCCGGCCCTCGGCGAGCAGCATCCGGGCCAGCCCGAACGCCGCCGTGACGATCGCGTGGTCGGTGATCCACAGGTCGTGGTAGTGCTGACGGGCGATGTCGTACCATTGCTCGACCTGGGCGACCTGCTCGTTGGTGAGGTCCTCGGTCTGCGAGAGCCAGTAGCCGATCAGCTCGGCGGTGCCGGCTACCGCCAGCTTGGGCGCCAGCTCGCCGGGCACCGCCTCGAGTACCTCGTGGAAGCGGCGGTAGGCCAGCTCGGTCTCGGTGTTGAGCAGGGCGCAGATCCCCAGATACCAGTGCACCCGCCAGGAGTCGCCGAACCGGTCGGCGGTCTGCGTGAGCAGGGTGCGGGCGGTACCCAGATTGCCCAGCTCGAGGTGCGCGCGGGCCTCGGCGAGGGCGATCTCCACCGACGGATGCACCGGATCGATCCCGTCGTCGTCGAGGTCGAGATTCAGTGTGCTGAAACCGTCTTCGCGGGCGCCGGCGATACTGTCGAGCACCTGCTGCGGGTAGGAGAGCGCCGCCGACGAGAGCAGGCCCGCGGCCGGATCGTCGGGGTCGACCAGCGGCAGCGGCAGGGCGCGGGCGATCTCGTCCGGGTCGGGCACGGGGGCCTCGCCCGGATCGAAGAAGCCGTCCACCGGGGCGAGGATCAGCCGGGTGCCGAAGGTGGACCGCTGCGGGGTGAAGACCTTGGACATCGACGGCCGCGGCACGCCGGTGTGCAGGGCCACCGTCTCGCGCAGCACCGCCAGCACCTGGTTGGTCATCTCCTCGGTGGATTCGAAGCGCTCGGCCGGGTCGGCGGCGGTGGCCCGGTGGAGCAGGTAGTAGTACGACGGATTCTCCAGGAACAGCTCGGTGGTGTCCGGGTCGGGCAGGCCGTCGTCGTAGCGGCCCTTGGTCATCGGCATGTCCAGGGTCAGCACGGCCAGGGTGCGGCCGATGCCGTAGATGTCGGTGACCACCTGCGGTCCGGTCTCGACGATTTCCGGGGCCTGGAACCCGGGGGTGCCGTACAGATGGCCGTAGCCGTTGATCGCCGAGACCGCGCCCAGGTCGATCAGCTTCACCTCGTCCTGGGTGATCATGATGTTGTCGGGCTTCACGTCGTTGTAGACCAGCCCGAGCGAATGCAGATGCCCCACGGCCGAGAGCACTTCGAGAATGTAGGCCATCGCCTGCTCGATCGGCAGGTTGATCTTCTCGCCGCGGCTGTCGGTGGTCAGCTGTTTGAGCGTGTGACCGCCCACGTACTCCATGACGATGTAGCCGAACTGGCGGTCGTCCGGGTCGGTGTACTCGACGAAGTTGTAGATCTTGACGATGCCCGGATCGTTCACCGATGCCAGGAACTGGCGCTCGGCGATGGCGACGGCGCGCGCCGCCGAATCCGACGAGTTCAGCAGGCCTTTGAGCACCACCGGGCGATCGGAGACGTTGTGGTCGACGGCCAGATAGATCCAGCCCATGCCGCCGTGGGCGATCGCGCCGGCGATCTCGTACTGGTCGGCGACCATCGTGCCGCGGGCGAGCCCGGGGACGAACGAGTAGCGGGCGCCGCAGTGCGGACAGTGCCCGGTGAGCGGCCCGGCACCGTCGCCGTCGCTCCGGCCGACCGGCTTGCCGCACTTCCAGCAGAAGCGTTTGCTCTCGACGATGATCGGATTCGACAGCACCGCGTCGTCGGGATCGATGTCCTGGATGGTGGGCAGCGGTACCAGTTCGGCGCCGAGCCGGCGGTCGTGCACGGGGGCGGTGCCGCGCCGGAGCGTCCGCCGCGGCGTATCGCCGATGATCCGGCGCAGCGCGGTGGCCTCGGTCTCGCCGGACAGATCCGGGGTGGCGGCCTGCGTGCCCTGGGTGGCCTCGGTCGGCATCGGGGTGGCTTCGGTCGGCATCGGGGTGGCCTCGGTGGCGCGCTGGGTCTGCACGGTGGGCTCGGAGGCCGTCGACCCGGCGCCGGTCGCCGGATCCGGATCGCTGTGTGGTGGGGTGGGTGTCATCTCTCCTCAGCTCACCGGGTCAGTCGCGATAGCGGATGGTCGGTGGATACCCGGGACCGAGCACCGAGAGCCACCGGTTGTAGGAACTCTGCCAGCTGCCGTCGGCGATGCGCTCGGCCAGCACGCCGTTGATGAAGCGGACCAGATCGTTCTGGCCCAAGGGGATTCCCACGCCGTAGTTCTCGTAACCCAGCGATTCGCCGACCACCTGCACCTGCGGATCCTGCGCGGCGATCCCGGCCAGGATCGGGTCGTCGCCGGCGATGGCGTCCACCTGGTCCTGCTGCAGCATCACCAGGCAGTCGGACCAGTTGTTGGTGGTCACGATGTGCGCCTCCGGCGCCCGCTTGAGCAGCCGGGTGATGGCGGTGGCGCCGCCGGTGGCGCAGGCGGTCTTGCCGTTGAGCGACTGCGCGTCCCGGATCCCGGAACCGCGATAGGTCAGAATCCGTTGTGAAGCACTGTAATACGGCGACGAGAAGGCCACCTGCTCGAGCCGCTCGCAGGTGATCGACATGGATTTCACGACGATGTCCACCTCGCCGTTCTGCAGTGCCCGGATCCGGTCCCCGGTCGACAGGATCCGGTACTCGATGCGGGATTCGCCGAAGATCGCATCCGAGATCCAGTGCGCCACGTCCACGTCGAAGCCCTCGATGTCGCCGGAGATGGGGTCGCGGAAGCTGAGCGGATTGCTGCCCAGATCGGTGCCGACCACCAGCCGGCCCCGGTCGGCGATACGGCGCATGGTGGAGCCGCGCGGCATGTCGCCGGGTTCGGGCATCGTCGCCGGCGGCCGGAGGCTGACGTCGGCGTCGCAGGTCTGGGCGTCGATCCCGATGGGGGCGGGCACACCGCTGGATGCGCCCGGCGGGGTGGGCAGTACCGCGGTGGTGGTCGGCGGATCGCCGTGCGGGGCGCCGTCGAGGGTGCAGCCGGTCAGCGCCAGGACCAGCACGAGCAGGGCCGCCAGAGCGGCGCGGGCGGGCCGCCGGCCGGTCACCGGTACTCCCGGATGCGCGGGATCAGGCCGCCGACCACCGACAATGCGGCCAGGGCGCAGAGCAGGCCGATCCCGCTGCCGGTGAAGCCGAGCAGTTGCTGAGCGGTGTGGATCTTGTCGCGGAAGGTCGCGCGGGTGTCGGCGATGGCACGCAGCAGGGAATCGTTGACCGCGGTGTAGCCGGTCGCGGTGCTGGACTCGCTGGTGCCGATGGTCTGGTCGACGGCCGCCGCGAAGTCCCCGGAGGTGAGCTCGTCGGTGACACCGCTGTGCGCCTCCGCCCACTGGTGCAGGGCGCCTTTGGTCTTCTCCAGCGGTTCGGTGATCTCCGCGGCGTCGGGGTTCTGCGCGATCAGGGTGTCGGCCATCGCGGTGATCCGGTCGATGGAACCGGTGAAGTCCTGATCGAGCTGGGCCGGGGCGGTCCGTCGCACCAGGGAGAGGGTCTCCACCGAGCGGGCCTGCTGAGTGAGGATCCGCATCGAGGTGAGCTCGTGCAGGGGGTCGGCGCCGCCGTTCTTGGCGGTGTTCGCCGCGGCCACTGAGGTTAGGCCGGTCACCAGCAGCCACAGGGTGCCGACGACCAGTGAGGCCAGCGCGAGGATCAGGCCGATGTTGAAATGCCGGCGGGTGCGCAGCGCCAGATAGCGTGCCACCAGCGCCAGCATCAGGATGGTGCCGGCCAGCGCCACGTACACGCCCCACGGCGGGACGGTCAGGGTCCGCTGCGGCTCGGAGATGGCCGTCGACCTCTGATCGTAGAGGCGTTTGGCGGCCGGCAGGATCTGATCCTGCATGAGGCTCGAGGCCTGAACCAGATAGGCGGAGCCCACCGGATTGCCGAGCCGGTTGTTGGTGCGGGCGGTCTCGATCAGGCCGGTGTACACCGGGATCTGGGTGGCGAGCAGCGCCAGATCGCTGCGGATCGCGGGCTGGTCGCCGTCGGTCGTCTCCTCGCCGGGCGGGGCGGCGTCGGCCGAGGCCACCAGCGCGGTGCCGGCGCTGGCCACCGCGTCGGCGTACTGGTGGCGCAGCTGCGTGGATTCGCGGCCGCCGGAGATGAACGCCGAGTTGGCGGCGGCGTCGGCCACCGAGAGCGAGCTGTAGAGGACCTCCGCCGATTCGGCGAGCGGCTCGGTGCGGTCGATCAGGGTGGCCAGGGTCTCGCTGCGGGTGCTCAGCGCCGACGACGAATACCAGCCGGTCAGCGCGCACGCCAAGATCATCGCCAGCATGATCACCACCAGCCGGCCCGGGGTGGTTCCGGCGTAGAACCGGAAGGCGGCGATCGGCGAACTCACCCGGTCACGGGTCATCGCGGCCAGCTCGCGCCGGTCGGCGATCACCTGGCGCAGTCGGGGATTGGCCTGGGACGACTCCGGCACCACCCGGTGACCGGCATGAGTCAGCGCGGAGCGTACCGGTGACTGCTGCGCACTCACGACCGTCCCTTCTGTCGTGGCCCCAACCCTAGTCCGCAATCGTGCGTGCCGATCGCGACACCCGGTACCGTTGGGGGACGAATGCATGCGAGTCGGGGACATCGCCGCGTGGCGGTGCGCCCGGACCATCCGAGGAGAGGTCGCCGGAGTGCGCGGAGATGGGGACGGCTGGGTCTTCGACCCCGACGGTGCGCGCTATTGGGGGCGCCACGGTGCGGCGGGTCTGCTGTTGTGCGTGCGCCGGGAGGCCGCAGGGGCCGACACCGGCGGGGGTTTCGCGATCCTGCTTCAGCACCGTGCGGTCTGGTCGCATCAGGGCGGCACCTGGGGGCTGCCCGGCGGTGCGCGGGACTCGCATGAGACGGCGGTGCAGGCGGCCGTCCGCGAGGCCCACGAGGAGACCGGTATCGCCGAGGACCAGATCCAGGTGCTCGACGAGAAGGTGACCCACGAGGCGGTCAGCGGCTGGACCTACACCACCGTGCTGGCGCGCGCCGACGCGCCGATCGCCACCACCGCCAACGGCGAATCGGCCGAACTGCGCTGGGTGCCCGACGACGAGGTGGACACCCTCCCGCTGCATCCGGGGTTCGGCCGGTCCTGGCCGTCCCTGCGCAAGCTGCTGCGCTGAACCGGATACGCAGGATCTTTCCGGCCTGAACCAGTCCGGTGGTGGCCCAGTCCGGTGGTGGCCCAGTCCGGGATCGGACTGGTTCAGTCCAGAATCGGGGTGGCCAGCTGGTTGGCGCCGGCGACCAGCGCGGCGATGGTGGCCTCGTCGCCGTCGGTGCCGCGACCGTACGCCCAGCACTGCCGGCCGTCCCGTTCGCACAGCAGGTAGGCGGCGGTGCCGGCGCCGTCGTGCTGATGGTGCAGGGAGACGATCTCGACGCCGGCGTTCAGGCCGTAGAGGATCTCGCTCATGGCGCTGATGGCTCCGTGCGCGCTGGCCTCCCGGTATTCGGTGCGCCCGCGCAGGGCCAGCCTCGCGCGGCAGCGGACCGAATATCCGGCGTCCGGCTCCACCTCGAGCTCGTGCAGGGCGATGGCGCCGTCCGGGCAGTAGGCGGCGCTCAGGCGCTGGCCGGTCATGCCGGCCGCCTCGGCGGGGAACCAGCGCGGTGGACGCGGGTGGGCGGCGCCGGCCGGGGCGGTTCCGGTGATCTGCTGTTCACGGCTACAGCGTGCGCGCTGGCGGAAAACGGTGGACATCTCGTGGCTTCAATCCGGTCGAAGATTCGGTGACCGACGAGAGAATGAGTCGAAAGGCAGAGACGACGAACCCGCAGCGGGGGGTCGGTCGAAATCAGACCCCGCTGCGGCGGGTTACGAGAAGCTGCCGGTTCATGATGGAACCAGCCTACTCGGATCGGCGGTGGGCGCAAATCCTTTTCGGGTTCCCCGGGTTCAGGACAGGCCGGCGCGCAGCTCCCGGGCCGCGGCGGCGGCGTCGTCGGCCGCGGTCAGCGCCCGCACCACCACGATGCGCTCGGCACCGGCCGCCCGCACCTGCGGCACCCGGCCGGCGTCGATCCCGCCGATCGCGAACCACGGCTTGTCCGGCGCACGGTCGGCGGTGCTGCGCACCAGGTCGAGCCCGGTGGCCTCGCGGCCCGGCTTGGTGGGGGTGGACCAGCACGGTCCGGTGCAGAAGTAGTCGACGTCGCCGTCGGCGATCGCACCGGCGGCCTGCTCGGCGTCGTGGGTGGACCGGCCGATCACCGTCTCCGGTCCCACCAGGGTGCGGGCGGCGGCCGGCGGCAGATCGTCCTGCCCCAGGTGCAGGACGTCGGCGCCGGACAGGGCGGCGACGTCGGCGCGATCGTTGACCGCCAGCAGTGCCCCGGCCCGCCGGGTCAGCTCTTTGAGCCGGGCCAGGATCTCCAGTTCCTCCCGGGCTTCGAGGGCGCCGAAGCGCTGGGCGCCGGCCGATCCCTTGTCCCGCAGCTGCACGATGTCCACGCCGCCGGCCAGCGCCGCGGACACGAAGTCGAGCAGGTCGCCGCGTTCGCGCCGGGCGTCGGTGCACAGGTACAGGCGGGCGTCGGCGAGCCGGCTGCGGGGCGGGATCGGGTGGGACGAGGCGGTCATGGTGTCGACGGTAGGCTAGGGCCCGCATGGAAAGCACGCGGGCATCGCTCGCGTGGTCCACGGGTGCCCGGAGGATCGCCGGGCTGAGATCGCGGAGCCGCCGCCGCTGACCGTCGTACCTGATCCGGGTAATGCCGGCGAAGGAAGGAAGTGCGATGGCACGTGAGATGACAGTGGTCGGAGGTGGCGCCGTCGGCCTGGGCTGCGCGCTGGCCGCCGCCGACGCGGGCTGGCGGGTGCGGGTGTACGACGCCGGTCCCGAGGGCCGCGCCGCGCAGGTGGCCGGCGGCATGCTGGGCTGCCTGGGCGAGGCGCACCCCGGCGAGGATGCGCTGCTCGCGGTGTCCGCCGACTCGGTGGCGCGCTGGCCCGCGCTGCTCGAGCGTCTCGGCGATCCGCAGGTACAGGCGGCGGCGTCGACGCTGCTGGTGGCCGGTTCGGCCACCGACCGTGCCCACCTGGACGAGCAGGCGGCCTATCTGCGCCTGCGGTTGCCGCAGGCTGTGCTCGAACCGGTGTCGGCCGGCGAGATCCGCGAGGCCGAGACGGCGCTGAGCCGCAACACGGCCGGCGGCTACCGGCTGCGCGGTGAGGGGGCGGTGGACAACCGCCGATTGCTGGCCGCGCTGCGCCGTGCGGTGACGGCGGCCGGCGGCGAGTTCGCGGCGCCGGGACGGGTGAGTGCCGGTGACCTGGTGTCACTGCCCGGCGACCAGCTGCTGGTGGCGGCCGGCCTGGGCAGCGCGGAACTGCTGCCCGGCTGGGCGGACGAGCTGGGGCTGCGCGGGGAGAAGGGGGAGATCCTGCGGCTGCGCCGGACCGGCTGGTCGGTGCCGCCGCCGGAGCACGTGGTGCGCGGGCGCTGGCACGGCCGCAACGTGTACCTGGTGCCCCGGGCCGACGGGGTGGTGGTCGGCGCCACCCAGTACGAGGCCGACGGTCCCGGCGACCTGCTGCCGCAGGCCGGCGGTGTGGCCGATCTGCTGCTGGATGCCTGCGAGCTGATGCCGGGGCTGCGCACCTACGAACTCCTCGAGGCGGGCGCAGGGATCCGGCCGGTCTCCCGCGACGGCGTTCCGGTGGTGCGCCGCCTCGACGACCGGTTGCTGGTGGCGGCCGGGCACGGCCGCAACGGCATCGCGCTCACCCCGGGTACGGCGGCGCAGGTGGTGGACTTGCTGGGGGAGCCCGGATGACCGGGGCGGCGGATTCGAGTACAGAACGGACGAAAGGTGGAGAGTGACGATGGAATTCACGGTCAACGGTGACCAGGTGCGGATGCCGGGAACCCCGGACGTGTACGCGCTGCTGGCGCATCTCGAGCTTCCGGACGAGGGGGTGGCCGTCGCCGTCGAAGGCGTCGTGCGTCCCAAGACGCAGTGGGGTGAGCCGGTCCCGGAGTATTCGCGCATCGACGTGCTGACGGCGGTCCAGGGTGGCTGAGCAGGATCCGCCGCTGGTGGTGGCCGGTCGTGAGCTGACCTCCCGGCTGATCATGGGCACCGGCGGGGCGTCGAGCCTGGACGTGCTCGAGCGGGCGTTGGTGGCCTCGGGCACGGAACTGACCACGGTGGCGATGCGCCGGGTGCGCCCGGGCTCGGGGACCGGGGTACTGGATCTGTTGCGCCGCTTGGGGATTGCGGTTCTGCCCAACACGGCGGGCTGTCATACGGCGGCGGAGGCGCTGCTGACGGCGCAACTGGCGCGGGAGGCCACCGGGACGTCGCTGGTGAAGCTGGAGGTGGTGGCCGACGAACGTACCCTGCTGCCCGATCCGGTGGAGTTGGTGGATGCGGCCCGGGCGCTGGTGGCTGACGGCTTCGAGGTGATGGCCTACACCAACGACGATCCGGTGCTGGCGCGGCGACTGGAGAACCTGGGGGCGGCGGCGGTGATGCCGCTCGGCTCGCCGATCGGCACCGGTCTGGGCATCGCGAACCCGCACAACATCGAGATGATCGTCGCCCGGGCCGGGGTGCCGGTGGTGCTCGACGCCGGTATCGGCACGGCCAGCGATGCGGCGCTGGCGATGGAACTCGGCTGCGATGCGGTGCTGCTGGCCTCGGCGGTCACCCGCGCGGTGGACCCGGAGGCGATGGCCGTGGCCATGCGGCATGCGGTGCTCGGCGGCCGTCTCGCGGCCCGCGCCGGCCGCATCCCCAAACGCTTCTGGGCGCACGCCTCCTCCCCGGCCCCCGACCCCCGCTGCTGACCCCCCGCGCCCCGCGCCCTCACCCGATCCGATCCCCCGGCTATTCGCTCATCAAGGTGAGCCACGGCGGCCCGACACCACTGTGTTCCCCCAGAAAATCTCATAGAGCAGGGCCGGGTGGGACGCACCTGCTGAGCCCTCCGCAGCGACGAGCCCCCAAGGCGAGGAGCGAGGACTGCGAAGCAGGTGCGTCCCACCCGGCCCACCCCCGGCCCAAGAAGAGTTATTCGGGATCGGCACGCCCGCGGCGCCAGCCGCCGAGCTCTTCCGGCGCCTCCCCGAAGTGGTCCGGGTCCCCGCTGCCGTAGTAGGCGACCAGGATGGCGCCGATGACGGCGCCGATGAAGCCGGCCACGGCCATCCAGCCCAGGCCGGGCTGGGCGTGATCGCCGAGGAAGAGCACACCGATGATGCTCGGGCCAGCGGTCTCGCCGACGACGAGGACGGCGGTGACGCCGTTGACGGCGCCGACCTGCAGGGCGACGGTCTGCACGAAGAAGCCGCTGGCGCCGGCGACGGCGATGGCCCAGGCGGCGGGGTCGGTGAGCAGGGTGACCGGCTCGAACGGGGCGACACCGTCGAGGACACGGACGGCGATGGCGATCACGCCGAACTGGAGACCGCCGGCGAAGCCGCCGAAGAAGGCGGCGTATTTACCGAAGCGGTAGACGCCGAACAGTCCGAGCCCGCCGATCCCGATGGCCACCCCGAGCAGCACCCAGTGGAAGGTGTCGGTGGCGTGGTCGTCGGTGTGCGGCGACGACGAGATGCCGAGCATGCACAGCGAGAGCACCACCATCCAGATGGCGACCCAATCACGGGTGTGCAGGGTGATGTTGAGCAGGAAGGTGCCGGCCAGGGCGGTGACGACGAGGTTGGCCGAGACGATCGACTGGGCCAGGAAGAGCGGCAGGAAGCGGGCGGCCAGCGCACCGCCGGCGAAGCCGACGACCACCATGACGGTGCCGAGGATGAAGGCCGGATCGGTGAGCGTGGACATCGTCGACGACATCGACGGCGCCGAATCGGTCTCGCTGGGCGCGGGTGCGCCGCCTTCGCGTTCGGCGACGGCCACCCGGCGGGCGCCGAGCGCCCGGAACACGGTGGACATGCCGTATGCGAGCGCGGCCATCATCGCGGCGATGATTCCGATGGCGTACACGGCTGATGTTCTCCGGGGTGGTTGTGCGGCGGCGATTCCGGGCCGGTGGTGGCCCGCTTCACTCTAAATCTGAGATAACCCTGAACGCTATCAGGTTGTTCCGAGCCGACCCGATACGCTGTGGGCGTGGAAGAGGACAAGCGCATGCACATTCTGGTGACCTTCGGACGCTCGTTCCTCACGCTGAATCTCGCGCGATTGCTGCACGCCGCCGGGCATCGGGTGAGCGTGGCCGACTGTGTGCCGATCGCCGTGAGCCGCTATTCGAAGGCGGTGAGTGGATTCCATCGGGTGGTGCCGCCCCGGTATGAGCCGCAGGAGTACTGCCGCCAGATCGCGGCGATCGTGGAGTCCGAGGGCATCGACATGGTGATCCCGATTCACGAGGAGACCGACATCCTGGCGATGATGGCGGGCCTGTTCCCGCCGTCGGTGGATCTGTTCCTGTCCGACTTCGAGATCGAGGACATGCTGCACAACAAGCTCTTGTTCCAGCGCAAGCTGGTGGAGCTGGGGGTGCCCGCGCTCAAGTTCACGTCGATCTCGGGGCCGCAGGACATTCCGAAGCTCGACTTCGACACCCCGTTCGCGGTGAAGCAGGCGTATTCGCGCGGATCGCAGCAGATCTACAAGGCCTATCCCGGCGACACCCTCGATCAGCTCACCTTCGACCCGACCAATCCGTGGATCGCTCAGGAGTGGATGGAGGGCGACCGCTATTGCACGTATTCGGTCTGCCGGGACGGCAAGGTGTACGCGCACGCCACCTACCCGGTGAGCTATGCGATCGACGGGAAGTCGTGCCTGACCTTCACCCACGTCGACCATCCGGGCATCCAGGAATGGGTGGAGCACGTCGTCGGCGCGATCGGTTTCACCGGTCATGTGGGCTTCGATTTCATCGAGAACCCGGTGCACGGGCTGCGGACCATCGAATGCAATCCGCGGGGCACCAGCGGGATCATGCTGTTCACCCCGGAGAACCGGGTGGATCGGGCGTTCCTCGGCACGAACACCGAGATCATCACCCCGCCGACCCACCGCACCCGGATGATCGGCATCGGGATGGCGCTGTACGGCTGGCGCAAGAACGCCCTGCCGGACAACACCTTGCGCGGCTTCTGGCGGGATTTCCGGGCCGCCGACGACGTGATCGCGGAGAAGGGGGATCAGCGGCCGGCGGCCATGCTGGTCCCGGCGTACTCGAACATTCTGCGGAACTGCGTCAAGTACAAGGTCAATCTCGCGCAGGGCTTCATGCACGATCACGAGTGGGACGGCCACCAGATCTAGCATTCCGCCACGCCGGTCTGTCGGTCGACTGGAGTACTCGGCCGCTCGGCAGGGCACAATCGTTCGCGTGATCGTCGTCGACAGATTGACCAAGAGTTACGGCTCCATGGTGGCCGTGAACGATGTCTCGTTCAGCGCGCTGCCGGGCCAGGTGGTGGGATTCCTCGGACCCAACGGGGCCGGGAAGTCCACCACGCTGCGGATCCTGGCGGGCCTGACGCTGCCGAGCGCGGGTTCGGCCACCATCGGCGGTCTGGCCTACCGGGACATCCCGAATCCGGCGTCGCAGGTGGGCACGCTGCTCGATGCGTCGGCCTTCCACAACGGCCGCACCGGCCGGGAGACGCTGAAGCTGGCCGCGATGACCATGGACCTGCCCGATTCCCGGGTGCAGCAGATGCTCGAAGTGGTGGGTCTGACCGACCAGGAGGCCAAGCGCCGGATCCGGAACTATTCGCTGGGTATGCGCCAGCGTCTCGGCCTGGCGGCGGCACTGCTCGGCAATCCGCGGGTGCTGCTGCTCGACGAGCCGGTCAACGGCCTGGACCCGGCCGGCATCCACTGGATGCGCGGGGTGCTGCGGCATTTCGCGGACAACGGCGGCACCGTGCTGCTGTCCTCGCATCTGCTGCACGAGGTGGAGATGATCGCCGACCACATCGTGGTGATCGGGCAGGGCCGGATCATGGCGCAGGGTTCCACCGAGCAGCTCGTCGGCGGCCCCGGAACGCAGGTGCAGGCCGGCGACGACGCCGCGCTCGGGCAGGCGCTGACCGCCGCCGGACTGGTGGCCCGCACCTCCACCGAGGGCGGCCTGTACGTGCAGGCCGAACCGGAGCAGGTGGGGCTGATCGCCGCCCAGCACGGGCTGGCTCTCAAAGAGCTCCGGCGGGCCGGCAGCGGCCGGCTCGAGGAGCTGTATCTGCAATTGACGGCCGGGCACGATCGAGGACCGATCGCCCCGACGACGGGAGGACCGCGATGACCGCGCCGGGTGTGCCGAATCTGATCGATCCGCAGGTGCCGGGTGTGCGCTTCGGTTCGCTGGTGCGGGTGGAGAGCCGGAAGCTGACCGACTCGCGCGGGGCGCTCGGGGTGCTCATCGCCCTGGGAGTGCTGCTGCTGATCATCACGATCACCGGCATGTCCAACGGGACGATCGCCTTCGACTCGGCGCTGTCGGCGCTGTCGGCGACGGCGGCGAACTTCCTGGCGATCATCGCCATCATGCTGGTGACCGCGGAGTGGAGTCAGCGTTCGGTGGTGTCGACGTTCACGCTCGAGCCGCGGCGGGAACGGGTGGTGGTCGCCAAAGCGCTTGCGGCGCTGGCGCTCGGCGCTGTGGCGTTCGTGGTCTGCCTGCTGCTGGCATGGCTGATCTCGGCGGTGAACGGGGAAACGATGGACCATGCGGGCGAGGCCCTGGTCTCGGCCGCCCTGTACATCGGTTTCCTGGTGCTGATGGGTTTCGCCTTCGCCCTGCTGCTGCTGAACACCCCGGGCGCGATCGTCGCCTTCTTCATCCTGCCGACGCTGCTGGTGCCGCTGCTGGTGGGCCTGGTCTCCGATCAGGATTCGGACGCGCAGACGTGGGTGACCCCGAGCATGGCGCTCGATCAGTTCACACCCGGAACCACCAGCAGTGGCAGTCCGTGGTTGCCGCTGCTGGTGTGCGCGTTGGTGTGGATCGTGCTGCCGGGGGCGCTCGGCGCGTACCGGGTGCAGGTCAGCGAGGTCAAGTAGCGGCTCGGGGTCAGCGGATCACCAGGTCGGTCGTGGTGGCGCTGAGCGTGATCGGGGCGATCTGCGTGCCGCGCATCCAGCCGTCGGCGAAACGCGTGACCGCCGGATCGGAGCCGCGGGTGGCCCACACCCGACCGGGCAGTTCGATGGCGCCCACCAGATGCCGCGGAGTGCGGGTGAGCCCGGGCTGCGACGGCGTCATCCTCATCCCGTCGGCGGTGTGCAGCAGTACCGGGATCCGAGTGCCGGACGGCGTGGTCACGGTCGCCTCCCGCGTGGTCACGGCGGGATCGAAGTTCTTCACCGACAGCCGGTAGCCGGAGGGCCCGGCCTGCAGTCCCACCTGATCGAGCAGCCGGGGATCGACGACGCTGTAGGGCAGACCGATGTCGATCAGCGTCTGGCCGTCGACCGGCGCGGTGCGCGACGGCAGCGCGGCCGACAGATTCCAGGGTGCCGGGGCGGCGAGGGTCTCGGCGGACCGGTCGGCCGCCGAGTTCTCGAGCAGCGCACCCTGCAGGGCGGTGCCGGTCGCGGTGAACTGCCACTGCCGGGCGCGAAGGGGCTTGTGCCAGTAGCCGGTCCGTCCGTTGCTGCGGCCTTCGACGCGCAGCTCCCGGTTCTCCGCACCCGGTCCGGGGGAGACGACGGTGATCGCCGAGGTGATCTCGCCGGGGATCTTGGGCTGGCGGTCCCAGTCGGGGGCGGGCAGCTGCACTGCGGCCGTCGATCGGTCCCAGGTCTCCTGGGTCAGGGTGCCGGCCGAGGGCTTTCCGTCCTGCGGCTCCCAGCTGTACCGGAAGAACACCGAATCCGAGCCGGACGAATCGAAGTCGAATGTGCGGGTGAACATGTCGCCGTACCGGTTGGTGACGAACAGGGTCGATGCCGACGCGGAGAGCGCGGCCGACTGGAAGCGTCCGCCCAGCGGGCCGCCGATCTCGTAGCTGCGGTCGTTGGGCAGCCACGGGTCGGCGTAGGCGATGCGGCTGCCGTCGCCCCGGAGGGTGGGGATCATGGTCATCTTGGCGTCGCCGCTGCGATGCACGCGGCCGGCGATGTCGAGGTATTCCCGGTTGTCCGACGGCGAGGTCACCGACAGCGCCCAGCCGCCGGGCCGCACGGTGTCGGCGGGGATGGTCTGGCCCGGGCCGAGCCAGAGCATCGCGCCCCAGCCCGAGGTCCAGTTCCACAGCAGCGGTGACTGATTGACCTGGTCCATGGTGTAGATCCACCGGTGCCGGTCGATGCCGACCAGTTCGTCGTCGTCGAGGGAGATCGCGGTCAGGGTGCCGCGCAGGCAGGACGGGAGCGGCACGATTCGCCAGGTGCCGGTGTGCCGGGGCCGGGTCAGCAGCAGTCCGCCCGGGAGCAGTGCGAACTCCCAGTAGCGGTTGAACTGGGTGCGTTCGGTGCGCAGGTCCACCCGCTTCGGTGCGGCGGTGCCGGTGTAGCGGGCGAAGTCCCCGAAGCCCCGCCGGTCTCCGGTCGACGGTGCGCCCGGCGGCAGCTGCGCGGTGCCGAAGGGAACGCAGGCGGCAGGCCGTGAGCGGTCGGCGCCGGCCGGGCCGGCGCCGGCCGACGGCAGCAACGGAAGTGTGATGGCCGCGACGACGGCCACCGCCCGGGCCGCGCACCGGCGGCCGCGTCGGGTAGGCGAATACCGTTGGGCAGAAGAAGTATTCATCGGCGCGCTGCTCACAGCAGGACTCCCGGATTGAGCAGGCCCTGCGGATCGAGTGCCGCTTTGAGGGTGGCCGTCAGTGCCATCACGTCGTCGCCGACCTGATCGGGCAGCCAGCCCTTCTTGAGCCGGCCCACCCCGTGTTCGCCGGTGATGGTGCCGCCCATGGCGATCGCCAGATCCATGATCTCGCCGAAGGCGTTCTGGGCGCGGGCGGCCTCGTCGCGATCGTCCGGATCGAAGACGATCAGCGGGTGGGTGTTGCCGTCGCCGGCGTGGGCGATCACCGAGATCATCACCCGATGCTTCTCGGCGATGGCGGCGACCCCGTCGATCAGGGCCGGCAGTTCGGTGAGCGGGACGCCGACGTCCTCGAGGAGCAGGGAGCCGAGGCGTTCGACGGCCGGAATGGCCGCGCGGCGGGCGGCGGTGAAGGCCGCGCCCTCGTCCGGGTCGTCGGTGGCGACGACCTCGGTGGCACGGTGTTCGCGGAAGGCGCGCTCGATGATCTCCACCTCGGCGCGGCCGGCCGGGCCCGGCGCATCGGACTGTGCCACGAGCAGCGCCCCGGCGTCGCGGTCCAGATCCATGTGCAGCATGTCCTCGACGGCGTTGATCGACACCGAATCCATGAATTCGAGCATGGCGGGCCGGATCTGGGCGGTGACGGCCAGGACGGCGCGGGAGGCGTCGCCGACGGTGGCGAAGCTGCCGACCACCGTGCAGGCCGGTGCCTGCGGCGGCAGCAGCCGGACCGTCACCTCGGTGATGATGCCCAGCAGTCCCTCGCTGCCGACGAAGAGTTTGGTCAGCGGCAGCCCGGCCGAGTCCTTGAGCTGCTTGCCGCCGAGCCGCAGCGCCCGGCCGTCGGCCAGCACCACCTGCAGGCCGAGGACGTAGTCGGTGGTGACGCCGTACTTGACGCAGCACAGGCCGCCGGCGTTGGTGGCGGCGTTCCCGCCGATGGTGCAGATCTCGTACGACGACGGATCCGGCGGATACCAGAGGCCGTGTTCGGCGACGGAGGCCTTGACCTCGGCGTTGAGCAGGCCGGGCTGGCAGACGGCGGTCCGGGTGGCCGGGTCCACGGTGATGTCGCGCATCCGCTCGGTACTGAGCATCAGGGCGCCGTCGACGGCGGTGGCACCGCCGGACAGGCTGGTGCCGGCCCCGCGGGTGATCACCGGCACCGCGTGGTCGGCACACCAGCGCACGGTCAGCTGGACGTCCTCGGTGGTCCGCGGCCGCACCACGGCGAGCGGGGTGCCGGCGTCGGGATCGGCGGCGCGGTCCTGCCGGTAGCCTGCCAGGATGTCGGGGTCGGTCACCACCGTGCCGTCGGGCAGTGCGGCGATCAGGGCGCTGAGATCGGGCATGCCGATCACCCTAAGGCCGAGTGGACCGGGCCGTCAGCGGACCTCGGTGATCAGGACGGCGCGGGTGCCGGTCTCGAGGGCTTCGAAGATGTGCGGAGCGTCGCCGGGGTAGGACAGATAGTCGCCGGGGTGCAGTTCGACCGGATCGCCGGACGGTCCGGCGACGGCCCGGCCGGACAGCAGTACGAGATGCTCGACGGTGCCCCGGGCGTGCGGGGCCGAGTCGCGCGGTGGTCCGGGTTCGGCGTGGATCACGTACAGGTCGCGGCGGCTGTGCGGTGGGCTGGCCGAGAGCAGGGCGGCGCTGTAGGGGGCGCCGGCCGCCTCGATGGCGGTGGTCTCGGCGGCCCGGATCAGTCGGGCCGGGGCCGCGGGTTCCTCGACCAGCACCGAGAACGGAACGCCCAGGGCGTCGGCGAGCGCCCACAGGGTTTCCACGCTCGGGTTGCCGCCGCCGGTCTCGAGCTGCGAGACGGTGGCTTTGGAGACTCCGGCCCGGCGGGCGAGCTCGGAGACCGACAGGCCCGACCGGGTGCGTTCGGCGCGCAGGGAGGCGGCGATGCGGGCGCCCAGGCCCGCGGTCGGGTTGCTGTCCATGACGTTCATTGTGCCGAACGATAATTCGGGTTGACGAACGAACCGCGACTGTTCACCATGATTGTCATGCGTTCATCAGAGCGAACGGCGACGACGGTGTCGCCGGCGACCAGCGAGGCGGAGCGGCGGGCCCGTCGCGACGGGCTGGCGGTCGCGCTGGCCACCAGTTCCTACGGGATCTCCTTCGGTGCGCTCGCGGTGGCGTCCGGGCTGTCGGTGCCGCAGACCTGCCTGCTCAGCCTGCTGATGTTCACCGGCGGGTCCCAGTTCGCGTTCGTCGGCGTGATCGCCTCGGGCGGAGTGAGTGCGGCCGGATCGGCGATCGCTTCGGCCACGCTGCTCGGTGTGCGGAACACGGTCTACGGCATGCGGATGGCGCCGATCGTCGGTCCGGGCCGGTGGCGCCGGCTGGCCGCCGCACAGGTGACGATCGACGAATCGGCGGCGGTGGCCCTGGCGCAGAGCGCGCCGACGGCGCGGCGGGTCGGTTTCTGGGTGACCGGTCTGGGGGTGTTCGCGGGCTGGAACCTGATGACCCTGTGCGGCGCGCTGGCCGGGGACGTGCTCGGCGATCCGCGGCAGTACGGGCTCGATGCCGCCGCGGCCGCCGCCTTCCTGGCTCTGCTGTGGCCACGGCTGCGCGGCCGAGAGCCGCTGGCGGTGGGTGCCGGGGCGGCGGTGGTCGCCGCCGCCGTGACTCCGGTGCTCACCCCGGGCCTGCCGATCCTGCTGGCCGGCGCGGTCGCGGTGATCGTCGGCCTGCTGTGGCCGCCGCAGCAGCCCGGCCGTGAGACGGCGGTGGCGACATGAGTCTGACCGTCGCGGTGCTGATCGCCGGGGTGGCGGCCCTGGCGCTGAAACTGATCGGCTACCTGCTGCCCGAACGCTGGTTGCGGGCGCCGCGCGCCCTGCGGATCGCCGATCTGCTGACCGTCGCGCTGCTCGCGGCGCTGGTGGTGGTGCAGACCGTCGGCGACGGGCAGGCCCTGGCGGTCGATGCCCGGCTGCCGGCGCTCGGCGTGGCCGCCCTGCTGCTGTGGCGGCGGGCACCGTTCCTGGTGGTGGTGATCGCCGCCGCGGCGGTCGCCGCACTGCTGCGGGGACTGGGCTGGGCGGCCTGACCGGATCGGGTGCGGGCGGTCAGCCGATGACGATCGGCGGCAGGCCCGGGATCGGGTTGGGGATGGTGCGCCGGGGGTTCGGTCGCGGGCGTGGCCGCGGATTGGCGCCGGTGGGGGCCTCGGTCGCGGTCTGCGTGGGCTGGCGGGGCTGGGAGGTCTGGGTCGGTGTGCTCGTCGGCGGCCGGTAGCGCGACATCTCGGCGCGGGCGGCCGCGATGTCGGCGGGCAGTGCGGTGCTCGGCGCACCCGCGGAGGTTGTTTCGGTGCCCGAGACCTCGTCGTCGTCGGCGGACGGCGTGGCTACCGCGATCGGTCCCGAGTCGTCGTCCGCGGGGCGCGTGGAGGTCACGGCCACGGCCACGGCCCCGCCGAGGATCGCCAGACAGGCCACCACGCCGACGGCGGCGGCCACCCGGTTGCGCCGACGCGCCCCCGGATCGTCGCCGACGGGCGGGACGGTCTCGCTCGCCGACCAGGCCAGCGCCGCCTGCTCCTGGTCGACGGCGTCGAGCGCGCCGGTGGGTTCCTCGTCGCCGGCGAAGAGCGTCGGGAAGTCGTCGCCGGGCAGCAGCAGCGAGTAGCCGCGTTCGGTGAGCGCCTCCCACAGGCCGGGCCAGGCATCGGTGCCCGGACCGAGCAGGATCGCGGCCACCGGCTCGCGGCCGGCCAGCTCCACCACCATGCCGTGCACCCGGTTGATCTCCGGGACCGTGGCCTCGAGGACGGTGTCGAGTGAGACGGTCACCAGGCGGAGATGTTCGGTGCCCATCAGCAGCACGCTGTCACGGTCGGCCAGCCCGTCGCGGGCGCGCCGGACCAGGTCGACCAGTTCGGTGAAGACCTCCGGCCGGTCGGCCTCCGGGACGGCGCCGGTGGTCCGGAGAAAGCCGGCCATCCGCAGATCGAGCACCCGGCCGGTGATCCGCGGCTCGGTGGCCGTGGCCGCGAGCCGGCCGTCGTCGCCGAGCCGGGCCGCCCACAGTCCGTCGGCGCCGAAATCGAGCGCGAGCACCGCACCGGCAGGGTGGGCCGGGACGGTGAAGTCGTCGAGCCAGGCCGGCCGCGGGGCGGCGGGCTGCTCGGCGGGAGTCGACGGATCGGTCATCGGGGGCTCACTTCACCGGAAATTCAGGTAGGCCTTCGACGGGGTGGGGCCGCGCTGGCCCTGGTACTTGGAGCCGACCGCGGCGCTGCCGTACGGGTTGGCGGCCGGCGAACTCAGCTGGATCAGGCAGAGCTGCCCGATCTTCATCCCGGGCCACAGGGTGATCGGCAGATTCGCCACATTCGACAGCTCGAGCGTGATGTGCCCGGAGAAGCCGGGATCGATGAAGCCGGCGGTCGAGTGGGTGAGCAGCCCCAGCCGGCCCAGCGACGACTTGCCTTCGAGGCGGCCGGCGAGATCGTCGGGCAGGGTGCAGATCTCCAGGGTGGAGCCGAGGACGAACTCTCCCGGGTGCAGGACGAAGGGCTCGTCCTCACCCGGTTCGACCAGGCTGGTCAGCTCGTCTTGCTGCCGCGCCGGGTCGATGTGCGTGTACCGGGTGTTGTTGAAGACCCGGAACAGACTGTCGAGGCGCACGTCCACACTGGACGGCTGCACCAGCGACGGATCGTAGGGAACGATGCCGAGCCGGTCGGCGTCGATGGCGGCGCGGATGTCGCGGTCGGAGAGCAGCACGCCCCCGAGTTTATGGGAGAGCGGCCCGGTGAGGGTGCTCAGTGGGGCACAGGGTCGGCGACGACGGCCGACGCGCACCCGCCCGCCCGGCGTTTGCTAGGCTGTGCTGCGCGAGGTGAGGCCTCGCGATGCCGATGTAGTTTAGTGGTAGAACATCAGCTTCCCAAGCTGAGAGTGCGGGTTCGATTCCCGTCATCGGCTCCACGAAATCCCCTGGTCAACGTAGTTTTGGCCGGGGGATTTCGCATGTCGGAGCCGCGCGGTGCTACCCCCGTGCTACCCAACGGGTGTGGTTGGCGGCAAGGGGTTGTCCTGCGTCGTCTCTACGCTTGACCGTATGAGTACGGTTGTTGAACCCGCCGAGTCGCGTTGCTGGTGGTGTGGCGCGGTTGCGGACTCGCGAGAGCACCGGGTTAAGGCTTCGCAGTTGCGGAAGCTGTTCGTTGATTCGGACCATCTAATGCTGAGCGGAAGACTCGGGGAACGAGGGGTGCGGATCAATGGTGTCCAGTCTAAGGTGATGCGATTCCCGAAAGTGCTTTGCGCGTCGTGCAATAACGCCCGTAGCCAACCGTTTGACCAAGCATACAATCACTTCGTTCAGCGGGTCTGGGATGATCCGGAGTTTTTCCGTACGCGCTCAGAATTTGAGATGTACGAGATTTTTCCCGCCGACTCCGATAGCTCCAAAAAGCTCGCCCGCTACTACGTAAAGAACATCGGGTGTCGAATCGCTGAGCTTGGTTTCGAGGTGCCGCAGTCTGTGATCGACTTCATGGACGGATGTGAGTTCATCGTGGCTGGATGGATGGTGCTATATAAGGATTTCACAAACTACGACCAGTTTCGGCGAGCCGGTCAGTCAGGTCACTACCCGTATGCGAATCGTGGCTATGCACCAGTAAACCCTGCCGAGGGTCCACTCGAAGGGTTCTGCGCGGAGATCCCGGACGGGCCCGTCGGTGTCTATTTCTGCTGGCAGGCCACAGAACCGTTGGGTCCGATCTTCTGTGCGCAGTCGCGGACGTTTCTCCGTGACCGTGCCGAATTGCCGAATCCGGAGTTGCATGAAGACGAGTGGAACCGCGCTGCGATTATGAAGAACGTGCAGGACGCCCAGGGGGTCCCGGCGTTCCCTTAACCGTGCAGCGGCACCACGTTCTCGCCGCCGCGCGGAGCTCCCATCGCCGCCAGGAAGTCCATGGCGTCGGCGTGATCGACCTCGAGGGGATCATGGACGACTCGATCCGAACGCTCCGCCGGGCCGGTGCGATCGTGCGCACCATCGCCGTCACCCCACCCCGGTTCGAGTCGGGCAGCTCGTTCGAGATCCGCCCCGAGATCGACGCCTACCTCGCCGGCCAGGCCGGACCGTCGGCTCGCGGCAAGACGCTCGCCGAGCTCGTCGGCAGCGGCCAGAGTCTCTTGGCCCTCGACCCGAGGACACCTGCGCGGCTGGGCGTGACCGATGCGCAGTACCGCACGCAGCTCGTTGCGCATCAGCGCCGGATCGGCTCGTACCGAACCCATCTCACGCGACTGATGGACAGCGCCGGTCTCGACGCCATCGTCTACCCCACCACGCCCGGTCCACCGACGGGGCTCGCGGGCGACAACGTCTACATCGCCCCGCTGTCGGGAATGCCCGCGGTGACGGTTCCGGCGGGATACCGCTACGGAACCGGACGACAGATCAGCGGCGCGACCGGAATCGAGTTCCTGGGCAGACGATTCGCCGACAGCGACCTCCTCTCGTTGGCCGCCGACTTCGACCGACTGCATCACGCCCGCGTGCGGCCTGCCTTAGGGCGCGAGCAGTACGCAGTCCTCGAAGCGGCGGACGCTTCGGGCTCCAGGTGATGTGCGAGGCCGGCGGACTGGCCGATGCCGATCATCGAACAGCTCTGAGCGGGCCGGCACCGGGTCCGGCCATCGCGTCCGTGCCGCGCCGGATGTGTGATCCGGGTAACAGGGCCGTGTCGATAGCCGATGATCCTGGTAGCCGGTGTTCGTCGAGAATCGGCGTCGGCGGCGAGAGGAGCAGGATCATGTCGTTGCGAGGATCGCTCCGGGCCGGCTGGATGCCGGGCGCCGTGCTCGCCGCACTGACGGCGATGATGCTGGCCGCCGCGCCCGCCGCCGCCAATCCCTACGACCCGCACGATCCGGCGCTGCGCCGCCAGGCCTACCTGGGGCCGGTGTGGACGGTGGCCGACGGACCGGCGTGCGGCGGCTCGGTGCAGGTCTCGCTGTTCACGCAGCCCTACCTCTATCCCGACGATGTTCCCGTGTCGAACCTCGGTAATGTCCAGCTCCAGCTCAGCGGCCGCTTCCTCGGCATCTCCGGCACGCTCCGCTACTGCACTGTGCCGGTCACCGTGGCCTGGCACAACCGGGCCACCGGAAGGTCGGGCTCGGTGGTGCGGGTGGCGTCCGGGCCGTTCCTCGACTTCGTCGGCGGACCGTGGATCGCCCACACCGAGGTGCACACCGGATCGGGGCCGGTCGACTTCTCGCTGCGCCCGCACCGGCCCAATCTGGGCACCGCGACCGCCCGGCTGCGTGTCTTCTGACGCCGGCGGCGGTCGCAGGGGTCCGCGCTGAATCGAGCGCGCCGTCACCCGTCCGCCGGCCTTCGGGATCATGGTCACATTGCGGTGCCGCGGCGCCTCGCCTGGCGCATCGGTCGTCTGCAGGTCCACCCGGCGCAGCAGCTCGCCGACCACGGTCCGCAGTTCGGCTATCGCCAGGGCGGCGCCCAGGCAGCGCCGGTTGCCGCCGCCGAACGGCATCAGTTCGTGCGGTCCGGGACGTACGCCCACGAAACGTTCCGGACGGAAGTCGAAGGGCTGCGGATAGAGATCGTCGCGATGCTGCAGCAGCAGAATGCTGATCAGCGCGGTCACCCCCGTCGGGGACCCGGTCGTCGCCGAAGTCACACGGCTCGAGCAGGTGCCGGGCGATGGCCGGCACCACCGGCCGGGTCCGCATCGACTCGTTGAGAAGCGCCTCGAGGTAGTCGTCGTCGCCGCTGCACACCGCCTCCCGGGCCCTGCCGTACACCTGCGGGAATCGGGTGAGGCGCTCGAAGGTCCACGCGACGGTGTTGGCGGTGGTCTCGTGGCCGGCCAGCAGCAGCGTTATCAGCTCGTCGCGGATCTCGCTGTCCGAGAGCGGTGCGCCGTCCTCGGTGCGGGCCTCGAGGAGCAGTGCCAGGATGTCGTCGCGGGCCCCGGCGTCGCCGGCGTTGCGCCGTTCGTCGATCACCGCGAATATGCGCCGATCGATCCTGCGCAGGAACAGCTTCAGCAGCCCCACCGGATCCTCCCGGCGGGCGTTCATCAGCTGGGTGACCGTGGCGATCGGCGTCGTGGAGATCCGGAGCAGGCGCAGCAGCTCGATCCGCATGGCGGTCTCCGCCGGCGTCATCGCCGACGGCTCGGGCAGCCCGAAGATCCCGGCCATGATCACGTCCAGCGTGATCTGCTGAGCGATGATCGCCAGCGGTACCGGACGGCCCACCGGCCACGAGCGCAGCGCGGTCTCGGTCGCCTCGTCGATGGACTGCTGATACGAGGCCACCGATCGTCCGTGGAATCGCGGCATCAGCAGTGCCCGCTGCTGGCGGTGCCGCCGGCCGAGCGAGGTCAGCACCGACTCGCCGCCCACGATCGGCCGCAGCGGTGACTCGTGTGTGGCCGACGGGGCGATCGCCTCGTCGGCGGTGACCACCGACTTGATGTACGACGGCTCGAAGATCACCGCCACCGGTCCGGGTCCGCCGTACAGCTCGAAGCGCAGCACCTCGCCGCCGGAGGACGCGGCGTCGAACAGGACGTCGCCGAGGTGGGTGACGAAATGCGCCGACGAGGCGAGCGCGCGCAGCCGGGAACGGTGGGCGCCCGGGCCCGTCACGGCGCCGGTCGGTGCGGCGGCCGGACCGCCGACCCCCGAGTCGCTGCCGGGCGGCGCGAGATGCCAGTGCCGGGTGCGCGCGGCACAGCCGTCGAGTGGGGTGGTGAGTCTGCTGGTCATGCCGTTCTGATCCTCCGGGACGAACGCGGCCGCCGGGCAGGGGCGTACCTCCACCGTAGAACGATCCGTCCGCCCGAACAGGCGGATGGCCGAGGCCGGAGCGGCGGCCTGCGATTCCGCATTCGGGACGATCGGCCCGTTCCGCGGGTTCCTGAACGGCGTACGCTCTATTTAAAGGAGAATCAGTCCGCTAAAGGAGTCGAGATGACGACCGTATCCAGTCTGGCCGACGCCCTGATCCGCGAGCACCACGAGATCGACGCCGGGATCGAGCAGTTCCTCGCGAGCACACCCGACGGCTCGGTGACGCAGTGGGCGCAGCCGTTGCGCACCGCCATGGCGGCCCTGGCCCGGCACATCTACCTCGAAGAGGAGATCGTCTTCCCGCGGCTGCGCTCGGGTCCGCTGATGATGCCGATCATGGTGATGGTGACCGAACACGGCCGGATGTGGCGGGCGATGGCCGACCTCCACGAACTGCTGGCCGCCGAGGATGCGGACGCCGAGCCGGTCCGCAGCCGGGTGCTCGACGCCTGCACCGCGATGCTGGCGCTGCTGGCCGACCACAACGGCAAGGAGGAGCCGGTGATCTACCCGCACCTGCAGGCCGACCTCGACGACGACACCCGGGCCGTGCTCGCCGACTTCATCGACACCGGCACCCTGCCCGACGGCTGGTCCTGCGAGCGCGCCTGACCGGCGCGGCGCGCACCTCAGAGCAGACCCATCTCCCGCGCCTGGAAGGTGAGTTCATCGCGATGCTCGGGGGCGGCGATCGCGATCAGTGCGCTCGCGCGTTCACGCAGAGGGCGGCCGATCAGATCGGCCACGCCGTACTCGGTGACCACCTTGTCGGTGGTGTTCTTGTGCGTGGTCACCACGCTGCCGGGGGAGAGCCGGGCGGTGATCTTGCTGGCGCCCGCGGTGGTGGTCGCGCGGGTCACCAGGAAACCCTGCCCGCCGGCCGAGTACTGCACGCCGCGTGCGAAGTCCACCTGCCCGCCGGACGACGAATAGTACTTCCCGGCAATCGTCTCGCTGGCCGCCTGACCGTACAGGTCCACTTCGGTGGTGGCGTTGATCGAGACCATGTTCGGCTCGGTGCCCACGATCCGCGGATCGTTGGTCTGATCCACCGGCAGCATGACGACCCCCGGATTGTCGTCGAGCCAGTCGTAGAGCTCGCCGGAACCGAGCGCGAAGGTGGCCACCGCCTGCCCGCGGTGATTGGTCTTGCGGGCGCCGCTGGCGGTCCCGGACCGGATCAGCGCCATGATCCCGTCGGTGATCACCTCGGTGTGAATGCCGAGATCGCGCCGATGACCCTGCAACTGGGCGGCGACGGCGTCGGGCACCGAACCGATCCCGAACTGCAGACACGCGCCGTCGGGCACCCGCTCGACGATGTGCTCGGCGATCGCCCGGTCGCGCGGGTCGATCCCGGTGGTCGACGGCTGCGTGTACAGCGGCCGGTCCACCTCGGTCCAGCCGGCCACCTGACTGATGTGGATCGCGTTCTCCCCGTGCGTCCGCGGCATCCGGTGGTTGGCCTCGAGGAAGAACGGGACCTCGCCGATCAGGGCGGCGCAGTAGTCGGCGTTGGTGCCCAGCGAGAAGTAGCCGCGCGCATCGGGCAGCGAGGCGCCGGCGATCACCGTCTTGGGGTTGGGCAGCCGGCGCAGCAGACGCGGCATCTCGGAGAAGTGGTTGGGCACCAGATCGCACTGTCCGCGCCGGAAGGCCTCCCGGGTCCCGCCGGCCAGGTAGTAGTCGACGTGCCGCAGCCGGTCGCCGAACTCTCCGCGGATGTATGCGCGTTCGCGGTACTCGCCCATGCTGTGCACCCGCACCCCGGACAGTCGCTCGTGGCCGTCCTCCAGCGCGTCGATCAATGACTCCGGCGTGCCGACGAAGATCGGCGAGATGAGGGCGGCATCGTCGTCGACGAGATCGAGGAGCCGTTCGGCGGGAACCGGACGGGTATGCGGGGAGGTCACGCTGCCGAGCCTAATCGGTTCGGCGGCCTGACCGGGCAGGATGCCGATCAGTGCTGGACGTCGATGTCCAGATCGCGCGGGGTGAGCGCGTACACCGCGATCCCGGCCAGGGCCAGCAGCACCGCGCCGAACAGACCCACCCGGCTCACCGACTCGGTGAACGCCGTCATCGCCTGCTGAGCGAGCTGCGGCGAGCCGGTGTCCCGGGCGATCTCCAGGGCCGCGGCCAGCGAATCGTCGGCGCCGGGGACCGCCGGGCCGAGCCGGTCGCTGAAGACGACGGCGGCCAGCGTGCCGAGCAGGGCGACACCGAAGACATTGCCCAGGTCGTACGCGGTTTCCTCGATGGCGGCTGCGTTCCCGGCGCGCTTCTGCGGACTGCCGCCCATGATCATCGCCGAGGCGATCGTCAAGGACCCGGCGCCGGCGCCCTGCAGCGCCATCGCCGCGGCCACCCACGGATAGCCGAGCGGATCGGGGGCGGCCCACAACAACCCCATGCCGAGCGCGGGCAGCCACAGCCCGAGCATCACCACCAGCCGCGGTCCGAGCAGATCGGCGAGCCAGCGGGCCAGGACCGAGGTGACCACCGCGCCGGCCGCGAAGGGCAGCAGCCGGATGCCGGCCTGCAGGGCGCTGTGCCCCTGCACCAGCTGCAGCCACTGGGCCAGCAGCAGCAGCCCGCCGCCCATCGCCACCATCGAGAACAGTGCCGCCAGCGCGCCGGCGGTGAGCTGCGGCCGGGTGAACAGCCGCACGTCCAGCAGCGGATCGTCGCGCACCAGACAGCGCCGGACGAACCAGGTCAGCAGGACCACCGCCGCGGCCAGCGCCAGCCAGGCCGGCGGATTGGCCAGGCCGTCGGCGACGTACCGCTTGCCGAACTCCTTGATCGACCAGACCAGCGCCACCATGCCGCCGATCGAGAGCAGCGAGGCCGGCAGATCCCAGCCGCCGGGGTTGCGCAGACGCGATTCGGGCAGCAGCAGGCAGGTCGCGACGAAGGCGAGCACCATCGGCGGCACGTTCACCAGGAACGCCGCATGCCAGGAGAACGCCTCGAGCAGCAGCCCGCCGACGATCGGGCCGATCGCCGCACCGGCCGCCGAGACCGCCGCCCAGATACCCAGGGCCAGGGTCCGCTCCCGCAGGTCGGTGAAGATCACCCGCAGCATCGACAGGGTGCTCGGCATGATCATGGCGCCGCCCAGGCCCAGCAGGGCACGCAGCGCGATCACGGCCGCCGGCGACGACGCCCACAGCACCAGGAGAGAGGCGAGGCCGAAGACCGCGAAGCCGGCGAGCAGCAGCCGGCGGCGGCCCCAGCGATCGGCCAGGGCTCCCATCGTGACCAGCAGACCGGCCAGGACCAGTGAGTAGGCGTCGACCATCCACAACTGCGCGGTGGCCGAGGGCCGCAGCTCCGCGCTGATCGACGGCAGCGCCACATTGAGCACCGTCATATCCATCACCACGGTCAGCAGTGCCAGGGAGAGCACGGCCAGCGCCGTCCACCGGCGCCAGGCCGGCAGCGGCGTGCTCAGGGATCCGTCGTCGTTGCCGGTCGGCGGGCGGCTGCGGCGTGCGCCGGGCGCATCCGGTGCGGTTCTTCTGGTCACTCTGCAACTCCGGAGGGTGCGCTGCCGGCGGCGGCCAGCAGCAGGGTGGTGGTGTGCTCGATCAGCTCGGGCGGCAGCGGCCGGTCGTGCAGGGCGGTGTAGAGAGTGGCGCCGTCGACGAAGACCGCCATCGCGGTCGCGGTCGCGGGGTCGGTGTGCCGCTTGAGCAGATCGACCAGGCCGGTGAACCACCGGAGGCTGAGTTCGCGCAGCTCCGGGCGTTGCAGGCCGGCGACGTAGATGGCGGTCTCGGTGCGGACCTGGTCGAGGTCCGTCAGATAGTCGTTGAACGTCTGGGCCAGCACGCTCACCGGATCCCCGGCGGCGGCCACCCGTTCGGCGGTGCGGCTCAGTTCGTCGTCGATCTGGGCGGCCAGCTCGGCCAGGGCCGCGGCGATCAGGTCGTCGAGATCGGTGAAGTAGTAGGTGGTCGATCCCAGCGGGACCCCGGCGTGCGCGGCGATCTGCCGGTGAGTGAGCCGGCCGCCGGTACCCGAGCAGAGCAGTTCAGCGGCCGCATCGACGATCTGCTGGCGCCGATCGGGCTTCTTCGCGTCGCTCACGGTACGTCCTCCACTCGGTCTGTACATATGTACATGTACATATGTACAGAAATCGCGGAGATCTGACAAGGGTGGAAGAACGGTGGCGGACCTCGGAGGGAGATCGCGAGCCGGCGGTCACGAGCCGGCGGTCACGAGGTGGGCATCGTGAGGCGGGCGTCGTGACGTGGAGATGTGGCGGCTGCGAGTCCGCCGCCGGGTCATCGGACCCGATCGGGTAGCGCTGAGGGGCGTGGCGCCCGCTTCGGCTACCCGATCCGATCCGGATCAGGACTCCGGCTGTTGGCGTCGCTGCCGGGCGATGTTCAGATAGTCGTCGAGCTGGCGGGACAGTTCCTTGTCCAGCGCCCGGTTCAGCGAATTGTGGGCGGTGACCCGGCCGGTCCGGCGCAGGTGCCCGATGAAGGTGGCCGCCCAGTCCTCCTCGTCGTGGCCTTCCGGGATCCAGCCGTCGAAACGCCCCTCGGTGATCGCGCGCCGGCCCGCGGAGATCAGCGTCCGCGCCGCCTGCGCCAGATCCTCGTCGAGCCGCCGCTGCAGCCCCAGGATGTACGTGAGCGGGGCGCCGGTCTCCATCAACTCCACATATGCGTCGATGGTCTCGGTGTCCTTGATCAGGTATGCGGACGGCGGCTCACCCTCGTCGGCCGGGAGGATCAGATCCAGCTCGATCAGCGCGCCGAACAGCTCGGGGTCGCTGGTCCCGAGCTTCTCACGCAGTTCGCCGGCACTGATCATGGCCGACGGGGTGCGTCCCCACGGCTCGGTGACCAGACCCTTCAACCCCAGCACGGCGGCCAGATCCTCACCGCGCTGCACCCCGGTGAAGAACTCGGCGATGTGCGACATGGTGAAACCGCGCCGCAGCAGGCCGTTGATCGCCTTGAGCCGTTCGAGGTGGTGGTCCCCGTAGATGGCGATCCGGCCGCGGCGCTGCGGGCGCGGGATGAGACCGCGATCCTGATATCCCCGCACATTGCGGGTGGTGGTGCCCGCGGCGCGCGCCAGATCGTCGATCCGGTATTCGGTCATGGGCCGATTATCGCACCCGGTGCAGCGCGCCGGTCCGGCTCGGGGTCGGCTGCGGGATTCAGGCGTCCACGTCGAGCTGCGTCGAGCTGCACCGGGACACACACGGCAGGAAGTAGCCCGCCTCGCGTTCGGGCTCGGTGAGCAGGCTGTCCCGATGATCCACCTCGCCGGCGGTGGTGTGCAGTCTGCAGGTGCCGCAGAATCCCTGCTGACAGGAGTATGGAACGCCCGGCCGGACCCGGCGGAGCGCGGTCAGCGCCGACTCGTCGTCGGCCACGGTGATGGTCTCGCCGGTCGAGTTGAGCCGCACGGTGAACTCGGTGCCGTCGAGGATCGGCGGCGGCGAGAACCGTTCGAAGTGCAGTTCGACGTCACGGCGGCCGTCCAGATGGCGACGCAGCGCCTCGAGCATCGGCACCGGCCCACAGCAGTACACGGCCAGTCCCGACTCGGGTTCGGGTCCGGTCAGCTCGGCCATCGTCGGCAGCCCGTCGACGTCGTCGGTGCGCACGGTCACCTTGCTGCCGTACCGCGCGAGTTCGGCGATGAACGGGATCGACTCGGCGCTGCGGCCGCTGTAGATCATCGACCACTCCAGGCCGAGCCGCTCGGCCGTGGCCACCATCGGCAGGATCGGCGTGATCCCGATGCCGGCCGCGACGAAACGCAGTTTCCTGGCCGGGGACCCGTAGCCGGGCAGAGCCAGCGGGAAGGCGTTGCGCGGTCCCTTGACGGTCACGGTGTCGCCGACGCGCAGGGTGTCGTGCACCTCGATCGATCCGCCGCCGCCCTCGGGTATGCGGCGGACCGCGATCCGGTAGTGCCGGCGATCGCCCGGATCCCCGCACAGCGAGTACGACCGCATCCGGCCCGAGGCCAGATGCAGGTCCAGGTGCGCGCCCGGATGCCATTCCGGCAGTATCGATCCGTCGGCCGCGCCCAGGGTCAGCGCGATGACGTTCTCGTCGAGCGCGACCACCTCCCGGCCCACGATCGTCAGCTGCTGGACATGATCGGCGACCGCCGTCTCGTACAGCGGCGCCAGCGGACTCCAGAACGGGAACCACACCTTGCCCAGGCCGGTGAGCAAGCGCATGAAGGGATCCCGTCGCCAGCGGCCGTAGAGATGCGGGGGCTCGGTCTCCAGGTCGGTCGTGTGCGGATGGAAGACGTGATTCATGGTGTCCACCGGACTCATGCGGCCCGTCGTGCTCCCGGTGAGGACGCCAGGTACGCCACCGCCTGCGCGGTGTCGCCGATATCGGTCGGCTTGAAGCCGGGCCGGAAGTAGGTGAACGTGGCGCCGAGCAGATGCCGGATCTTGGGCAGCACACCGGCCCGCGCACCGCGGAAGTACTCGAGGTTCTTGCCGATCATCGAGTAGTGGACCGAGTCGTCGGACTTCATGATGAACCGGAAGCCGCGGACGATCAGCACGGCGAGCACGGGCAGTGCGACGCTCATGGCGCGGGCCCGGCGCAAGGCGCTGTCGGCGAAGTAGGAGGCCGCATCGTGGGCGACGGCCCGATGCTCGACCTCCTCGGCGCCGTGCCAGGTGAACAGGTCCGTCATGTTCGGGTCGGCGCCGACGTCGGCCCAGCGCGAGTTGAGGGCGAAGTCGCCGAGGATCGCGGTGTAGTGCTCGACCGCGGCGATCAGCCAGAGCCGTTCGATCAGATGCTTGCGTCGTTCCTCGGGGGTGCCGCCCTCGCGGGGACCGAGCGCCTTGCGGAAGATCCACTCCATCTGCTTCTGATAACCGGTGGCGTCGATGCCGTGCCCGATCAGCCATTCCTCGACGGCCTTGTCGTGCGCCTCGGCGTGCATCGCCTCCTGCCCGACGAAGCCGCGCATGTCGGCGGCCAGCTCGTCGTCCTGCACCAGCGGCAGCGCCTCGTTGAAGGTCTGGACGAACCAGCGCTCACCCTCGGGCAGCATCAGGTTCAGGACGCTGATGAAGTTCGAGGCCACCGGGTGTCCCGGAATCCAGTGCAGCGGCGCCTGCGAGAGGTCGAAGTGGACGTTGCGCGCGTGCAGCTCCACCTTGCCCGGGTCGGTCTGCGGGTCGGAGTGGGAGGTGCGGGAGGTTCCGATGGGGGAGACGTCGGCGTTCTTCGTGGTCATGGTCAGCTCCTCACCTGGTGATCTTCCGTCGTGCACCCATCCGTGACGCCCACGGGGCGAAGCGGTAGATGCGGTAGCCGATCTTGGCCTCCGGGGTCACCGGGACCACGGCCTTGTCGTTCTGCACCGCCTTGACGATGTCGTCGGCCACCCGGTCGGGGGTGAAGTTGCGCTTGGCGTACAGACCGTCGATCCGGGCCTGTTCGGCGGCTTCGTCGTCCGAGCCGGCGAAGGCGGTCGTGCGGGTGATGTTGGTGTGCACGATGCCCGGACAGATGGCGGTCACCCCGATCCGGTGCTCGGCCAGCTCGGCGCGCAGCGACTCCGAGAACATCAGCACCCCGGCCTTGCTGGCGGCGTACAGACCCAGGTCCCGGGAGGGGGTGAAGGCTGCGGCGGAGGCGAGGTTGACGATGTGGCCGCCCACCCCGCGCTCGACCATCTGCGCGCCGAAGGCACGGCTGCCGCTGATCACGCCACGCAGGTTGATGTCGAAGAGCCGGTCGATCTGCTCGTCGGAGGCGGCGAGCGCCGATCCCGCGACGGCCACGCCGGCGTTGTTGATCACGATGTCGGGGACGCCGTGCTGCGCACGGACCTGCTCGGCGAAGCGGGTCACCGCGGCGACATCGGCCACGTCGAGCGCATAGGAAGCGGTCAGCACGCCCTTGGCCTTGCATTCGCTGGCGGTCTCGGCGGCCGCGCCGGCGTCGATGTCGGCCAGCACCACCTCGCAGCCCAGTTCGGCCAGCCGGTAGGCCGTCTCCCGGCCGATGCCGCTGCCGGCGCCGGTGATCACGGCCAGCTTGCCGCCGAGAGCCGGCGGCGGCCCGAGCAGCCGGGCGCGGTCGATGGTGTTGGGCGCCGACGACGTCCCGTTCTCGATCAGCGCAATGAACTCGCGCGCGGAGTCGATGAGGTACCCGGGATTGGTGTACGGCAGCCAGTGGCCGGTGGCGCTGTTCTTGCGCCACAGCTTGGCAGCATGGCTGTGAGTGTGCTCGTAGATCGCCGGTCGCAGCGCGATGTCACGCTCGTTGACCAGTTCGAGGACCGGCACCAGGGTCGGACGCGGATCGGGTGCGGCCAGCTTGCGGCGGATGTTCGCGCTGTAGAAGCGCAGTCCCGAGACCATGTCCTCGCGCAGGGTGGGCGCGAAGTCCAGGTTCTCCGTCGGGGTGCCCTCGACGGCGTGCAGGAACTGCGCCCAGTTGCGCTCCGAGCCGAAGGTGCGGAAGAAGGCCTGCGGCAGCACCGGCAGCTGGAAGAACGCGGTGTACGCCGAGGAGGCGACCTGAGACAGCGCGCGGCCCAGATTCCCCGGGGTGGGGGCGGCGAGGTTGCTGCGCGTCCACTCGCCGAGGTAGTCCAGGTTGGGGCCGGAGACGGAGGTGAACGAGGCGATCCGCTCGTCGGCACCCGGTGTGGTGGCCGCCTCCCAGGTCTGCACCGAACCCCAGTCGTGGCCCACCACGTGGGTGGTGCCGTCGGGGTTCACGGCCTCGAGCACCGCGAACAGGTCGGTGGCCAGGTGCTCGAGCCGGTAGGCATCGACGGCGTCGGGGACGGTGGACTCGCCGTAGCCGCGCGTGTCGTAGGCGAAGACGCGGAAGTGCTCGGACAGGCCGTCGGCGACGTGGTTCCACAGGTGGTGGGTGTCCGGCCAGCCGTGCACCAGCACGACCGTCGGCCGGTCCTTCTGCTCGGCCGCATCACCGGCGGCGAAAACGGCGAGTTCGACGTCTCCGGTCGAGACCGTCGATCGATTCCAGACAACCATGTGCACGCTCCCTCGAAGGTGTGGTGCAAATGTACGTTACCGGCAGTAACAGTAATTGGCTAGAGGGTGGTGTCCAGGCCTCTGAACTGGGCTCGGCGCCGGGTGCGAGGCCGGAGATAGGTGTTACTGCCGGTACGAGGAGAGGAAGTTGCCGATCCGCTCGATGGCCTCGGTCAGATCGTCCTTCCACGGCAGGGTGACGATCCGGAAGTGATGCTGATCGGGCAGATTGAAGCCGGACCCCTGCACCACCAGGATCTTCTCGTTGAGCAGCAGATCCTGGACGAACTGCTCGTCGTTGTGGATCTGGTGCACTTCCGGGTCGAGTTTGGGGAAGGCGTACAGGGCGCCGCGCGGCTTCACGCAGCTCACACCGGGGATCTCGTTGAGCTTCTGCCAGGTGACGGTGCGCTGCTCGTAGAGCCGGCCCTCCGGCGCGCAGAGCGCGTCGATGGACTGATACCCGCCGAGCGCCACCTGAATGGCGTGCTGGCCCGGCACGTTGGAACACAACCGGGTCGAGGCCAGCACGTTGAGGCCCTCGATGAAGCCCTTCGCGTGGCCCTTGGGGCCGGTGAGCACCACCCAGCCGGCCCGGTAGCCGCACACCCGGTAGGCCTTGGACAGACCGTTGAAGGTGAGCACCAGCATGTCCGGCGCCAGCGAGGCGATGCTGGTGTGCACGGCGTCGTCGTACAGGATCTTGTCGTAGATCTCGTCGGCCAGGATCAGCAGGGAATGCCGGCGGGCCACCTCGACGATCTGTTCGAGGACCTCGCGCGAGTACACCGCGCCGGTGGGATTGTTCGGGTTGATCACCACGATCGCCTTGGTGCGGTCGGTGATCTTGGCCTCGATGTCGGCGATGTCCGGATTCCAGTCGGCGGCCTCGTCGCACCGGTAATGGACCGGGGTGCCGCCGGAGAGCGCGGTCATCGCCGTCCACAGCGGATAGTCCGGGCTCGGGATGAGCACCTCGTCGCCGACGTTGAGCAGTGCCTGCATGGTCATGGTGATCAGCTCGGAGACGCCGTTGCCCAGCAGGACGTCGTCGACGTCGAAGTACGGGAACTCGTCGATCAGCTCGTAGCGGGTGACGATGGCGCGGCGGGCCGAGAGCACCCCGCGCGACTCGGAGTAGCCCTGCGAATACGGCAGCGCGTGGATCATGTCGCGCATGATCACGTCGGGCGCCTCGAAGCCGAACAGGGCCGGGTTGCCGATGTTCAGCTTCATGATTCGGTGGCCTTCGGCCTCGAGCCGGGCCGCATGCTCGTGCACCGGGCCACGGATCTCGTAGCACACGTTCTGCAATCGGTCGGACTGCTCGAGAATGCGCAGATCCTGGTTCTGGTGCGATACATGCGGTCGGCTCACGGGTTCCATTCTGTCAGCCGGGGCAAATCCTTTGCCCGCAGACCGGTGCGGCAGTCTGGTGGTCATGAGCCGCTTCACGGTCGCCTCGTTCAACGTCAACGGCATCCGGGCCGCCCGCCGCCGCGGTTTCGACGACTGGCTGGCATCACGCGGCCCGGACGTGGTGGGGCTGCAGGAGCTGCGCTGCGGGGCCGGCGACGTGGGCACCTTCGACGGCTACACGGCGGCGGTGGACGTCGGCTCCATTCCCGGCCGCAACGGGGTCGCGCTGCTCACCAGGACCGCGCCGGCGGCGGTGCGCAGCTGGTCCGTGCTGGCGCCCACCGCCCGCGGGCTGGGCGCCTTCGCCCACGAAGGGCGCTACCTGGAGGTGGATCTGGCCGACCGGCCGCTCACCGTGGCCTGCCTGTATCTGCCCAAGGGTGGCCTCCCGGCCGAACTGCAGCGTCCCGGATCGATGCGCGAGCAACCCGACGGCGGGGCCAAGTACGCCCGGAAGATGGGCTTCCTGCAGGCCTTCGCGCGCGAGCTGGACCGCAACCGGCGGACCGCGCTCCGCAGCGGCCGCGAGTTCCTGCTGATCGGCGACCTGAACATCGCGCACCTGCCGCAGGACGTGACCAACTGGCGCCCGGCCCGGAAGATGGAGGGCTTCCTGCCGGAGGAACGCGACTGGTTCGGGTCGATCACCGGGCCGCGGCGGCTGGTGGACGTGGTGCGCGCCCTGCACGGCGACGCCCCCGGCCCGGTCACCTGGTGGAGCTGGGCGGGACAGTCGTTCGTCAAGGACGTCGGCTGGCGCATCGACCACCAGCTCGCCACCCCCGGTCTGGCGCGGCGGGCGCTGGACGTGCACGTCGACAAGGAGCCCGCGCCCGAGGCACGGCTGTCCGACCATGCGCCGCTGATCGTCGGCTACGCCGAGGACGACGGTTGAGGCGACGGTACTGACGGTGCTGTCCGGGATCCCGGTGCGGTTCAGGGCTGCGGGACCGGGCCGTCGTCCGGGCAGTGCGGGCATCGCTCGAGGGTTCCGGTCCATCCGTGGGCGGTCAGTACCGCCGCCACCTTGGCGGCGGTGAGGCACGGTCGGTCGAAGACCTGCCCGGGACCCAGGCGCACCGTCGTCCGGCCCGCACCGGCAACCGCATCCAGATCGCGTTCCAGATCCCGGTCCCGGGCGCCGGGGCCGTCGTGCCAGCTCCGTCCGGCGAGCGCGGCCGGATAGAGGTCGAGGATCGCGACCCAGGCGCGCTGGCGCCAGCTGAGCGGACCGGTGTGCGTGACGTAGACGCCGGGGACCGGCCTGGCCCACTCTCGCCGGCGCAGACGGCAACGGATGAACTCGGGAGAGCAGCCCACAGCCAGAGCCTGCCGACGGGCGATCACCCCGTCCTGCCGGAACAGCAGGTCGCCGAGCGCAGCGTCCCGGCCCGGTGGAGCGTCGTCGGTCGTGGGCATGACTCGATGGTCGCCGCGGGCCGGGACTCCGACGCGATAACCGGGGTAGTGCGACGCCGCCTGTGGATGGCGAGACCGCCCGTCCACAGGCGCACGACGGGGCGCTGGTGCCACAGACTCGACCTCCGCTGCTATTTGATAGCAGCGGAGGTCGAGTCAGAGCGAGATCGCCGGGCTACTTCTGGCCGGGACGCTTCTTGCCGGCCGGCATGCCGAAGCCCTTGGCCTTACCGGCGGTGCCCGCGGTGGTCGGGGCCTCCGACGACGGAGCCTTCACTTCGGCAGCCCCTTCTTCTGCAGCCTGTTCTTCTGCAGCCTCGGCCTCGACGGCCGCGGTCACGGCCTCGTCGGCGGTCTCGGCCGCATCCGGCTCGGGCGCGGAGTCCTCCGCCGGTGCCTCATCGGCCGGATTCTCGTCCAGGGGAGCCTCGTCCACCGGGGCCTCCTCGGCCACCGGTGCCGCGGCGGCCTTCGCCGGGCTGCTGCCCGGCTTCTTGGCGCCCGGCTTCTTCAGGCCGCCGGCCATGCCGAAGCCCTTCGCCTTGCCCTCGGTGGCCTCCGTCGTCGCGGCTGCCGACGTTGCCGCCTCCGCCTCTGCTGCCTCGGCAGCCTCGACCTCGGCGACCTCGGCCGCCTGAGCCTGGACGGCCTCGGCCTCGGCGGCGGCACCCGGATCGACGGCCTCGATGGTCTCGGCCACTTCCTCGTCCGGCTCGGCGCTCGGCGCGGCCGGGGCCGGGGCGGGCTTCGCGGCACCGGGCTTCTTGAGCCCGCCGCCCGGCTTCTTCAGGCCGCCGCCCATACCGAAGCCCTTGGCCTTGCCCTCGGTGGCCTCGGTGGTGGCCGCCGCGGTGGGGGCCGTCTCAGCGGGAGCGTCGGCGGTGTCGTCGCTCGGCTGGGCCGGGGCCGCAGCCGGAGCCGCCGCAGCCGGTTTCGCAGCAGCGCCCGGCTTCTTGAGTCCGCCGCCCGGCTTCTTGATGCCGCCGGGCTTCTTCAAGCCGTTCGGTGCGGTCTCGGCGACCTCGGCGGCCGGTGCCGCCTCGGCCGGAGCCTCGGCCGCCGGCTGCGCTGCGCCGCCGGGTTTGGGGGCGCCGCCCGGCTTCTTGATGCCGCCGGGCTTCTTGAGCCCGCCCGGCTTCTTCAAGCCGTTCGGAGCGGTCGCGCTCTCCGCTGCCGCCTCGGCCGGAGCCTCAGAGGCAGCCGGCTGTGCTGCGCCGCCGGGCTTGGGAGCACCGCCGGGCTTCTTGATGCCGCCGGGCTTCTTCAGCCCGCCCGGCTTCTTCAATCCGTTCGCCGCAGTGGTCTCCGCCGCCGCTTCCGCGGCGGGCTCCGCAGCGCCGCCCGGCTTCGGGGCGCCGCCCGGCTTCTTCAGACCGCCGGGCTTCTTGAGTCCGCCCTTCGGGGCCAGACCGCCGGCGGCGGGTTTGGCGGCAGGCGCCGCCGGTGCCGCAGCCGCGGCCTTGGCCGGGGCGGCCTTCTCCGGTTCGGGCTCCGGCTCGGGGGCCGGGGCGAGCTCGGACTGGATCGGGTGGGTGATCTTGCCCTCGCGCTTGACCTCCTGGCGCCCGCGCTGCACGCCTTCGAGGATCATCTGGGCGACGTCGACCACCTCGACCTTGTCCTCCTGGTCGGTGCCGGAGGTCTGCGCGGTGACACCGTCGGTGAGCATGACGCGGCAGAACGGGCAGCCGGTCGCGATCTTCTTGGTCGGTCCCGACTCCCCGGCCTCCGGGGTGGTGGCGAGCACATCGAGCGCCTCGTCGACGCGGTCGATGTTGATGCGCTTACCGATCTGCTCTTCCATCCACATGCGGGCACCGCCGGCACCACAGCACATGGACCGTTCGCCGTGCCGGGGCATCTCGGTGAGCGTGGATCCGGTGGAGGCCATCAGCTCACGCGGAGCGTCGTAGACCTTGTTGTGACGGCCCAGGTAGCACGGGTCGTGGTAGGTGACCGGCTGGCCTTCCATCGGCGCCACCGGCACCAGACGCTTCTCCCGCACCAGGCGGTTCAGCAGCTGGGTGTGGTGGACCACCTCGTACTCGCCGCCCATCTGCGGGTACTCGTTGCCCAGAGCGTTGAAGCAGTGTGCACAGGTCACCACGATCTTCTTGCGCTGATTCGGCGCGGTCGCGAAGAGCTCGTCGAACTGCTCGATGTTCTGCTGGGCGAGCATCTGGAACAGGAACTCGTTGCCGGCGCGGCGGGCCGAGTCGCCGGTGCAGGTCTCGCCCTGACCGAGGACCAGGAAGTCGACGGCGGCGATGTCGAGCAGCTCGGCGACGGCCTTGGTGGTCTTCTTGGCGCGGTCCTCGTAGGCGCCGGCGCAGCCGACCCAGAACAGGTATTCGTAGCCCTCGAAGGATTCGACGTCCTGGCCGTAGACCGGCACGTGGAAGTCGAGCTCATCGATCCAGGCGGTGCGCTGCGACTGGTTCTGGCCCCAGGGGTTGCCCTTGTTCTCCAGGTTCTTGAACAGGCCGGCCAGCTCGGTGGGGAAGTCGGACTCGATGAGCACCTGGTAGCGGCGCATGTCGATGAAGTGGTCGACGTGCTCGATGTCCACCGGGCACTGCTCGACGCAGGCACCGCAGGTGGTGCAGCTCCACAGCGCCTCGGCGTCGATCACCGCGTTCATGGCGTTGTCCTCGTCGGACGCGCCCGGGGTGAGCAGGCCCTGCGAGTCGCCGACCAGCTTGCGCTCGGCCTCGGCGCGCGCCTGCACCGGGATCGCGTTCAGCTTGTCCTCGTCGACGTTGCCGTCCTTGTCGACCAGGCCGATCTCCTCGCCGCCCATGTCCTTGCGGCCGCCGGCCAGCAGGTACGGCGCCTTGGCGTAGCCGTGGTCGCGCAGCGACATGATCATCAGCTTGGGGGAGAGCGGCTTACCGGTGTTCCAGGCCGGGCACTGGCTCTGGCAGCGGCCGCACTCGGTACAGGTGGTGAAGTCCAGCCAGCCCTTCCAGCTGAAGTCCTCGATCTTGCCGGCGCCGAAGGCGTCGACGTCGGGGTCGGCGGTCTCCATGTCCAGGATCTGGCCCTGGCTCTCCATCGGCTTGGCCGCACCCAGCGCAACGCCGCCGTCGGCCTCACGCTTGAAGAAGATGTTGGGGAAGGCGGCGAACCGGTGCCAGGCCACACCCCAGTCGATGTTGAAGCCGACCACGGCCAGCCAGATCATGCCGGACATGAGCTTGATGGCGGCGAAGACCGAGACCAGCGTCGGGCTCTCCGGCAACAGCTTGGCCACCTGCATGGTGAAGAAGTCCGAGCCCGCATTGCTGTGGTGGTAGGTGGCGATCTTGCTGGCCTTGACCAGGATCATGCCCAGACCCTCGATGAGGACGACGATCTCGACGAAGTACGCGGCGCCGAAACGCGAGCCGGCGAAGCGGGACAGACGGGCCGGGACGCGCGGGTGGTTGATCTGACGGATCACGATCAGCGCCGTGATGCCGACGACGGTGCCGATGCCGAGCAGCTCATCCCACAGGTGCCAGCCGAAGGTGTCACCGAACCACGGCCAGTGGAACTCGGGGTTGATCGACTGTCCGTAGGCCTCGAACCACAGCAGGAAGCCGCCGAGGAAGCCGATCATCACCAGCCAGTGCATGATGCCGACGGTTCGGAACTTCACCATGCGGGTGTGCGCGATGAACTCTTTGATCATCGTCACCAGGCGCGAGCCGAGGTGCGCGAAGCGAACCTTCTCCACCTTCTGACCGAGCGCGATGGTGCGGACCATGGTGGTCACGCCGCGCAGGAAGATCGCCCAGCAGAAGATGCTGATGATCGCGGCGGTGGTTCCGATCGCAACCGTTGTGGTCGTCATGGGAAGTACCGGCCTTTCTTAGGTCGTACCTCGACCCCGCCGCTGGAGGACTGCAGTTCCGCGCCGAAGTCGCCGTCTGTCTGAGGTAACCGTAGAGGTTCCCCCTGCGCCCGCGCTGCCAAGGTTTACCTAACTTCCCTGGTCGGCATGGGTGCTGAGCACATGCCCCGGATGTTACTCGTCAGTAACAAAGGGGGGCCAGTCACCCGCCTCCGGATGTGGGGCAGGTCATGGACGGGCGACGACGTCGCAGGTCAACGGCTCAGTGGTTCGAGGTCCTCGAGCTCGATCAGAGCGTTCTCCAGATGATCGAGGATCCGCTGCAGACTCGGCAGCTGCGCGCGAGCACCGATGATGCCGAAATTCGCCTTCCCGGCGACCGTTGTGATTGTGATATTCATCGCCAACCCCTCCATCGCGATGGACACCGGGTAGCAGCCGTCGAGCTTCGCGCCGTTCCAGTACAGATCGTCCTGCGGGCCGGGTACCGACGAGATCATCAGATTGAAGCCGCGCGGGGTGTAGTTGACGAAGCCGGGCACCGAGGCGAAGGCCAGCGGCCAGCAGTTGGCCGCGCCCAGGGCCAGCGACTGCAGCGGGCGCAGGCCGCGCACGATGTTCTTGGCGCTCGAGGTGGACGAGTGGATCGCCTCGAGCCGCTCGCGGGCCGACGCCGACGAGGTCGCCAGGTTCACCAGGATCGCGGTGATCGCATTCCCGTCCGCATCGGCGTCCGAGTGCAGGGACACCGGCAGGCACGCGGCCAGCGGGTCGTCGGGCAGCGCCTTCTGATCGAGCAGGTAGCTGCGCAGAGCGCCGGCGCACATCGCCAGCAGCACGTCGTTGAACGAGATGCCGTGCCGCCGGGCCGCGGCCTGCAGCCGCGACGTGGGCCAGTCCTGTGCGGCGAAGCGCCGGGCCGAACCGATCGGCACGTTGAGGATGGTGCCGGGCGCCTGCTGCAGCGGGGCGATGAAGTCCTTGTTCAGCAATCCTTCCGCGGCCACTCTGGCGCCGGCCGGTGCCAGACCGATGACCTGCTGGGCGGTGTCGGCCACCGCGCCCACCGTGCCGGTGATCGGGGACAGCAGGCTCGTGTGGGGCCGCGGGGGACGCGTCCGGCGGTGGTTCAGCGCGTCGTCCCAGAACGCGGTGCCGGCGCGGTCGTCGGGATCGGTGGTCAGCGTGCGCTGCAGCAGCCGCAGTGCGGTGACCCCGTCGGCCAGCGAGTGATGGATCTTGGTGTACAGCGCCACCCGGCCGTCCGTGAGGCCCTCGATGATGTGCACCTCCCACATGGGGCGGGACCGGTCGAGCAGGGCGCCGTGGTTCAGCGAGACGTAGCGCAGCAGATTCTTGATCTCACCCGGGCGGGGCAGGATGATCCGCCGCACGTGGTAGTCGAAGTCGACCTCGTCGTCCTGCTGCCAGGCGGTGTATCCGGCCAGGTTGGCCGGCGAGGCGGGACGTTTGAGGAAGAAGGGCGCGACGTCGACGGCTCCGCGGAAGGTGGTCTCGATCTCCTCGGCCAGTTCGTCGGCGCTCTGACCGTCCCGCGGGATGAACAGCTGCAGCCCGCCGACGTGCATCGGCTGGTCCCGGGTTTCGGCGATGAGAAACATCGACTGCGTGACCGGCATGTACTGCATAGGCGGCGTCCCCTCGTGGCTTCGGCGTTCCGGGCCCGAAGCGGGTGCCGGAATCAGCCCCGTCATTGTGACACAGCACACAGTCAGATTGTCTCCGGGGGCGGGTCACGTGGGAGACGCCCGGCGGCGTCAGATCTGCCAGCGGAAGGGCAGCCGGGGCCGGCCGGTGAGGTAGATCGAGAGAGGCAGCCGGCGCAGCACCTCGACGACGGCCAGCGAGACGGCCAGCGTCAGCAGGTACACCACCAGCGTGCCCCAGGGCTGGCCGAGTGCGTGCACGATGGTCGGCGTGCCGTCGGTGCGCGGACGGATCAGCAGGAAGAGCACCAGCACGTGCACGAGGAAGACCGGGAACGAGCGGTTCGAGGCGTACGAGACCACCTTGGCCCACCGCTCCGAGCGGGGGCGCAGCCGGTCGTTCCACCACAGCGCCATCGCGTACATCGCCGGCATGATCACCACCAGGAACGGCAGCAGCGTCAGATCGAAGGCGCTGTTCATGTCGTGCACCCTGCCCTCGTGCAGCGCCCGGAACAGGTACATGCCCACCGCGAAGGCCGCGGAGGCGAGCAGCGCCGCCGCCAGCCACCGGCCCTTGCCCCGGATCCAGTCGTCGAGCTGCTCGCGGTGCGCCGCAGCCACCGCGCCGTAGAAGATGAAGAACTGGTACGGGAGGAACGTCGCGTAGGCGTGGAACCAGTACTCCTGGAACGATTCCGGCGGCGTCCAGAAGCTGATCGCGGCGAATGCGCCGATCTGCAGGACCAGACTCACCGCCAGCAGGATCGCGTGATGGCCGCGGGTCTTGTCGACGATCCAGCGGATGGCCGGGAACAGCAGGTACACCTGCAGCATGACCACCAGGAAGTACAGGTGGTAGCCGGCGGTGCCCCATTTGAGGTTGTCCCACAACTCGTTGAGGTGGGTGGGGACGTCGTGCAGGCGGCCGTTGCCCCACATGCCCATCACGACCCAGTAGACCACCGACCACAGCACGTACGGGAAGATCACCAGCTTCATCCGGCGGCGCCAGAAGTCCACCGCCCGGAAGTCGTCGCGGCCCAGGTACTGGTACATGAGGACGAAGCCGGTCAGTGCGAAGAAGATGTTGCGCGTGCAGTGCATCAGCAGCGCGGTGGCGTTGACGCCGACGTTGGCGAACTCGTCGGTCGTGTTGGTGAGCGTGTGGACGAAGATGACCAGCGCGAAGGTCGTCGCCCGGATCAGATCCACCTGGTGGAGGTAGGGACGCTTGCCGGTGCGTGCCGGGGCCGGTGGGGCGCCGGCGGCGGCGCGGGTGTCCGGCGCCGTGGTCACAGTGGTCGTTGCAGTCATAAATCGTCAGTCGCGGCGGTAGTCGGTGAATCCCTCCGCGAGTCCGGGGGCGACACTAGCAGCCGAACCTGGCAGAACGCTGTGCACGGTGGCCGACGGTGGCCGGATTCACCACCAGCCGGTGGCCGGGCCCAGGTCGGCGTCGAGGTACGGGATCAGGCTGCGCATGAACGAGGTCGTCAGATGGTGCTTGTCATGCCAGACCAGGATGTTGCCGACCACCGCCGGGCAGTAGCCGTCCCGGCACATGGCGTCCGAATAGTCCAGGAAGGTCATGTTGGGGAAGTCTCCGGCGATGGCCTGCGCCGGGTCGACGTCCGAGAGCGTGGTGGCCCGGGGCACCCCGCAGGAGCTGGGCCGGCGGCCGGAGGCGAGGCAGTCGCGCGGGATGAACGTCGCGGCGGTGGCCCACGGGGTGTCGCGGACGGCGATCACCTGCTGCCCGTTCTCTTTGAGCCGTTCGAAGATGTCGACGTAGCCCTGCGGGGTGTCGTCGCCGGGGGCGGCGCCGGGCACCGGCCGGGTGCTGGTGGTGAAGATGAAGTCGGGCTTGTCCTCGGCCAGCCGGTCGACGACGCGGTCCACCCAGTCCTTGCATTCGGTGAGCATCTCGCCCTGGAACTCGACGAAGGGCTCGGTGCTCAGGGCGCAGCCGGCCTTCATGTAGGTGGTGACGCGGAAACCGCGCTGTTTGCCGAGCTCGTCGAGCGCGGTCATCCAGTGCTCCGAGTGGGAGCCTCCGGCCACCGCGATCGTCCGGGTGGCGGTGGGGTCGCCGAAGACGCCCACCCGGATCGACGGATCCCCGAAGTTGCTGAAGTAGCCGATGTGGTTGAGCGGCCAGTCCTCCTCGGCCGCCTCCGGGGACGGCGCGAAGTCGACGGCCGGTACCGGCGCATTGCTGAGGAAGGCCGAGGCGCCCGGGTAGAGGCGCGGATCCAGATTCGACACGTCCACCGTGAGTGACGCGGCGCGCTTCTCCCAGTAGACGGCGCTGACGCCGCCGAAGACGGTCAGCCCCACCAGCACCAGAGCCAGGCTGCGGCGGTAGCGCCGGGAGAAGCCGGTGCCGCGCCCGGATCGCAGCGGGGTCTCGACGAACCGGGTGCACAGCCACGCCAGGAGCACCGAGACGATCAGGATGCCGGTGCCCTCGATGAAGCTGACGTCGTTCTGGAACCGCCAGGTCATGTAGAAGATCAGCAGCGGCCAGTGCCACAGGTACAGGGCGTAGGCGATGGAGCCGAGCCAGACGATGGCCGGGTGCGCCAGGATCCGGCCGCCGGCGCTCAGGTCGGCGCCCGGGACCGGGCGCGGGGCGGTGGCCGACGAGCCGACCCAGATCAGCAGCAGGGTGGCGCCCACCGGCACCAGTGCGTAGACGCCCGGATACTCTGCGACGCCGGCGATCCAGATGCCCGAGCTGGCGATCAGCGCCACGGCGGCGACGGTCAGCAGAGTGCGCAGATAGTTCGCCAGCCGCAGCGTGGGCATCCAGACCGCGAGCAGGCCGCCGGCCAGCGGCTCCCACAGTCGCGCGATCGTGTCGTAGTAGTTGAACGGCTGGTTGATGCCGTGCCGGTAATTGGCCCAGGCGAAGGAGACCACGGCCACCGCCAGCAGTGCGGCGCCGACGATCGACCGCACCACCGTCGGCCGGCGCAGTGCGGGGAACCGCAGCGCGGCCAGTTTGAGCAGACCGCCCAGCGCCAGCGCGGTGAGCAGGGTGATGACGAAGAACTGGCCCTGCATCGACATCGACCACAGGTGCTGGAGCGGACTGACCGCCGAGTCGGCGGCGCCGTAGTCCTGTGCGCCGAAGGCCAGGTGATAGTTCTGGTAGTACAGCGCCGAGGCGATGGTCTCGGCGCCGAGCGCGCCCCAGCGGGTGGTGGGCATGATCCACCAGGCCAGCGCCACCACCACCGCCAGCAGCAGGAACAGCGCCGGGATCAGGCGCAGCAGCAGCCGCTTGAGCCGCGGCCACGGATTCACCGCGGTCTTCCAGCCCACGTCGGCGGGCATCGACCGGGTGACGTGTTTGAGCAGCGAGGCGACGAAGAAGTAGCCGGACAGGGTCAGGAAGACGTCGACGCCGCCGGAGACCCGGCCGAACCAGACGTGGAAGATCGCGACCAGGAAGATCGCGATGCCGCGCAGGCCGTCCAGATCGAGGCGATAGCCGGAGGTGTTGCCGGTGGCCGCGTCCTCATTCGGAGTCGGAGGATCTGCGACCTCGGCGACGACAGCGGGCCTGGACACGTTTCGAATGTAGCGAAGAACCGTCGATTCCCCCATTCCCGGCCCCGTGCCGGGGGTGTCGCGGCAGGCCTCGGCCTGGGCGGAGGCAATTGCGGCGAACGCCCACGCCTGCGCTGCGCGGGGGCCAGGATGTGGGCGGGGGAATTCCAACCGACGAGGTGAGGATCTGTATTCATGAAGACCAAAGCGGCAGTACTGCACGGTGTCAACGAGGAATGGAAGATCGAGGAGGTGGAACTCGGCGATCCGGTCGCCGGCGAGGTGCAGGTCCGGCTGGTGAGCTCCGGTCTGTGCCATTCCGACCATCACCTCCGCACCGGGCAGTCGCCGGTCCCGATGCCGGTCGTCGGCGGGCACGAGGGCGCAGGTGTGGTGGTCAAGGTGGGCCCGGGCGTCACCCGCTTCGCGGAGGGCGATCACGTGGTGACCGCATTCATCCCGGCCTGCGGCGTGTGCGGGCCGTGTTCGCGCGGCGCACAGAACATCTGCGACGAGGGTGCGGGGCTGCTCACCGGACTGTCGATCTCCGACAAGACCTATCGGGTGACCCAGAACGGGACGGGACTCACCCAGATGTGTCTGCTGGGCACCTTCTCTCCGTACATCACGGTGAACCAGGCGTCGCTGGTGAAGATCGAGGACGACATCCCGCTGCAGGAGGCGGCGCTGCTCGGCTGCGGTGTGGCCACCGGCTGGGGCTCGGCCACCGAGATCGGCGGCACCGCCGTCGGCGACACCGTGGTCGTGGTGGGTATCGGCGGGGTGGGCATCAATGCGGTGCAGGGCGCCAAGGCGGCCGGTGCCCGGTATGTGATCGCCGTGGACCCGGTGGCGTTCAAGCGGGACATGGCCGAGAAGCTCGGCGCCACCCATACCTTCGAGTCGATGGAGGCGGCGGCCCCGGCGATCGGTGAACTCACCTGGGGTGTGATGGCGCAGACGGTGGTGCTGACGATCGGCGAGATCAAGGGCGAGCACATCGCGCCGGCGCTGGCGATGACCGCCAAGGGCGGTCAGGTGGTGGTGGTCGGCATGGGTGACGCCGCGGCCATGGACGTGTCGATGAACCTCTTCGAACTGACCCTGCTGCAGAAGCGTGTGCAGGGCGCCATCTTCGGCGGCGCCGGCCCGCGCACCCAGGTGCCCAAACTGCTGAACGAGTACCGCGTCGGCGCGCTGAACCTGGCCGATCTGGTGACCCAGACCTACCGGCTCGAGGACATCAACAAGGCCTACGACGACATGCTCGAGGGCCACAACATCCGCGGCATGGTGGTCTACGACGAGGCCGACTGGTGAGCTGAACGCTCCTGGTCCACGGTCGTTCGGACGGCATACGGCGCTCGTGCCGGATGCCGTCCGAACGCCGTTGGGTGGCCGGGGCGGCGCGTCCTGTCGTCAGGATTCGCGGCCGCCGCGCCGCGCCGCGCGAGTCAGGCCGGATCCACCGGTCCGGCGCTGGTCACCGTGTTCCGGCATTCGCCGATGCCCTCGATCGCGGTGACGATCTGCTGACCCTCGCGCAGGTGCGCCTCCGGACCGTGGTCGTGCGACGGCGCCGACGGGCTGCCGCTGGCGATCACGTCGCCGGGGTTCAGGTGCATGAACCGGGCCACGTGCTGAACCAGCTGGACCGGCGAGAAGTGCAGATCGGCGGTGTTGCCGCGCTGGACCTCACGGCCGTCGACGGTGGTGGTCAGAGTCAGCGTCGGCGTCACCCCGCCGGGAAGTTCGTCGGGGGTCACCAGGTACGGGCCGAGCGGTGACGAGCCGTCCCAGATGTTGCCCAGGCCCCACTCCTCGGCCTGGAACTCCAGATCGCGGTCGGCGACGTCGTTGATCACGGTGAAGCCGGCGATGGCGGCGCGTGCCTGCGTCTCGTCGGGGTGGCGGACCGGCCGGCCGATCACCACGACCAGTTCCACCGCGCAGTCCAGCGCGTGGGCGTCGGCGGGCTTGGCGATCGGGTCGTACGGGCCGATGATCGAGCTGGCGAACTTGGTGCTCAGCCGCGGATGCTGCGGCAGCGTCAGACCGAGACGCTTGATGTGGTCGCCGTAGTTGTGCCGGACGCAGACCACCTTGTCGGGTGTGACCGGGGCGACGAACTGCACGTCCTCCGGGGCGTACCGGTCGCCGTCGTCGGCCTGCGCAGCGCGGGCCAGCCCGTCGTCGTCGGTGAGCAGTGCCCGCAGGTCCGGATAGCCGAGTTCGAGCAGCTGCTGCTGTCCCTGCTCCTCGATGCGCTTGACGGCGCGGGTGCCCGATGCGGTGCGGACGGTGGCCAGATACAAGGTGTGCCTCCCAGGTCACGGTGTGTCCCGTCCATCATGGCGCACCGGCGAGCGGGCCGGTGCCGCGACCGTCGTGAGCGATTCCGGAAATCCTGCGGCGGGCGTGCGGCTGTGAGGAAGGTCACTCGACTATGAGCCTGGGGGACTCAAGTTCGGGGAACATCCGAGGGTGAAGGGTCGTTGAACAGATCGAGAAACATGAGTGTAGAAGACTCAAGACGGGTTGACGGCGACGACGTCGGCGACTACAAGTTGAGCCGGAGACACTGAGGTTTCGTCAGACCTGAAACCCACCCGGCTTCCCGGAGCCGCAACAAGGAGGATTTTTTTATGTCACGTGCTGTCGGAATCGACCTCGGCACCACCAACTCCGTGGTGTCGGTGCTCGAAGGCGGCGAGCCCACCGTCATCGCCAACGCCGAGGGTTCGCGCACCACCCCGTCGGTGGTCGCGTTCGCGCGCAACGGCGAGGTCCTGGTGGGCCAGCCGGCCAAGAACCAGGCGGTCACCAACGTCGACCGCACCATCCGTTCGGTCAAGCGCCACATGGGCGACCCGGAGTGGACCGTCGAGATCGACGGAAAGAAGTACACCCCGCAGGAGATCAGCGCTCGCACGCTGATGAAGCTCAAGCGTGACGCGGAGAGCTACCTCGGCGAGGACGTCACCGACGCGGTCATCACCGTGCCGGCCTACTTCAACGACGCCCAGCGTCAGGCCACCAAGGAAGCCGGCCAGATCGCCGGCCTGAACGTGCTCCGCATCGTCAACGAGCCGACCGCCGCCGCCCTGGCCTACGGCCTGGACAAGGGCGAGAAGGAGCAGACCATCCTGGTCTTCGACCTCGGCGGCGGAACCTTCGACGTCTCGCTGCTCGAGATCGGCGACGGCGTCGTGGAGGTGCGCGCCACCTCCGGTGACAACAACCTGGGCGGCGACGACTGGGACGAGCGGGTCGTCGAATGGCTGGTGGAGAAGTTCAAGTCCACCTCCGGCATCGACCTGACCAAGGACAAGATGGCGCTGCAGCGGCTGCGTGAGGCCGCCGAGAAGGCCAAGATCGAGCTGTCCGCTTCGCAGAGCACCTCGATCAACCTGCCCTACATCACCGTCGACGCCGAGAAGAACCCGCTGTTCCTCGACGAGCAGCTCTCGCGGTCCGAGTTCCAGAAGATCACCAATGATCTGCTCGAGCGCACGCGCACCCCGTTCCAGGCGGTCATCAAGGACGCCGGGATCTCGGTGGGCGACATCGATCACGTCGTGCTGGTCGGCGGTTCCACCCGCATGCCGGCGGTGACCGAGCTGGTCAAGGAGCTCACCGGCGGCCAGGAGCCCAACAAGGGCGTCAACCCGGACGAGGTGGTCGCCGTGGGTGCGGCCCTGCAGGCCGGTGTGCTGCGCGGCGAGGTCAAGGACGTGCTGCTGCTGGACGTGACCCCGCTGTCGCTGGGCATCGAGACCAAGGGCGGCGTCATGCACAAGCTGATCGAGCGGAACACCACGATTCCCACCAAGCGCTCCGAGACCTACACCACGGCCGAGGACAATCAGCCGTCGGTGCAGATCCAGGTGTACCAGGGCGAGCGTGAGATCGCCTCGCACAACAAGCTGCTCGGCAGCTTCGAGCTCGGCGGTATCGCTCCGGCCCCGCAGGGCGTCCCGCAGATCGAGGTGACCTTCGACATCGACGCCAACGGCATCGTGCACGTCACCGCGAAGGACAAGGGCACCGGCAAGGAGAACTCGATCCGTATCCAGGACGGCTCCGGTCTGTCCAAGGAGGAGATCGACCGGATGGTCAAGGACGCCGAGGCGCACGCCGAGGAGGACCGCAAGCGTCGCGAGGAGGCCGAGACCCGCAACCAGGCCGAGTCGCTGGTCCACCAGACCGAGAAGGTGCTCAAGGACAACGAGGACAAGGTCCCCGCGGACGTCAAGGAGCAGATCGAGGGCGCGATCGCCGAGGCCAACGAGGCCCTCAAGGGCACCGACACCGCGGCCATCCGTTCGGCCATCGAGAAGCTGTCCGAGAAGTCTCAGGCCATGGGGCAGGCGATCTACGCCAGCGCCTCGGCCGAGGGCGAGGGCGCTGCGGCGGCCGGTGAGAGCGCCGGCGACGACGACGTGGTCGACGCCGAGGTCGTGGACGATCCCGCCGACGGCGAGGCCAAGTGACCGCCCCGGGCGCCGGCGCCGCCGACGAGCGCGGCCCCGGTGACGAGCAGGAGCCGATCACGGTGACCGACGACGGTGCCGTCGACGAGGCGGGCGAGGCCCGGCCCCCGGTGGACGACGAGTCCGCCGCGGGCCCGGCCGCCGAGCCCGCCGGCGACGCCCAGGTCACCGAGCTGACCGAGGCGCTCCAGCGCGAGCGCGCCCAGTTCGCCAACTATCGCCGGCGCAGTGCCGAGGAGGCACAGCAGGCGGTGGCGAGGGGCAAGCAGATCCTGGTGGAGAAGCTGCTCCCGCTGCTCGACGACCTGGACCGCGCACGCGAGCACGGCGACCTCGAATCCGGCCCGCTGCGGGCGCTCTCGGACAAGCTCGGCGACGTGCTGTCCGGCGAGCAGCTGGTCAAGTTCGGCGAGCCGGGCGATGTCTTCGACCCGGAGCTGCACGAGGCGATCCAGAACGACGGCAGCGGTACCGAGCCGGTCCTCGGCTCGGTGTACCGGTCGGGATACCGACTGGGCGAGAAGGTGATCCGTCACGCGATGGTCACCGTCACCGATCCGGAGCCCCCGGTCGGTGAGGACACCGCGCAGTGAGCAGCAGCGGGCCGGGGCGCCGACCGGCGCCCCGGCCCGCGGTCTCGCTCCCGCGGCACACCACAGGACTTTCCCGCCGGCGCAGGCCCCGTGACGGGCGCCCCCGGTGGATGATGAACAACAACACAGGACAGACGACGACTCAAACAGTCGAGAAGGAATGGAGGTGACGTCTAGTGGCACCACAGCGAGAATGGCTCGAACGCGACTTCTACGCGGACCTGGGCGTCGCTTCGGACGCATCGGCCGACGACATCAAGAAGGCCTACCGCAAGCTGGCCGCACAGCTGCACCCGGACCGCAATCCCGGTGACGCGCAGGCGGAGGAGCGATTCAAGCGCGTTTCCGAGGCGAACAGTGTGCTCTCCGATCCGGCCAAGCGGCAGGAGTACGACGAGACCCGCGCGATGATGGCCGGTGGACGGTTCCGCGGCGGCGGCGACTTCGGCGGCGGCGGATTCTCCGGCGGCACCGGCGGATTCAACGGCGGCGGCTTCGACATCGGCGACCTGTTCGGCGGCGGGGCCCCGAACGGCGGAGGCGGCGGCGGATTCGAGGATCTGCTCGGCGGACTCTTCGGCGGAGGCGGCGGCCGCGGTGGGGCCGGCGCGCAGGCATCCCGGCCGCGCCGGGGCAACGACCTCGAGACCGAGACCACCCTGGCCTTCCGGGATGCGGTCAAGGGCACCACGGTGTCGCTGCGGGTCACCAGCCCGTCGCCGTGCACCTCGTGCCACGGCAGCGGCGCCAAGGCCGGCACCAGCCCGCGGACCTGCGGCAGCTGCAACGGCTCCGGCTTCGTCACCCGCAATCAGGGGCACTTCGGCTTCTCCGAGCCGTGCCAGGACTGTCAGGGCACCGGAACCCGGATCGACGATCCGTGCCTGGACTGCCAGGGCTCGGGCATCCAGATCCGGCCGCGGACCATCAACGTCCGGGTGCCGCAGGGCGTTGAGGACGGCCAGCGCATCCGGCTCGCCGGACAGGGCGAGGCCGGCCGGCGCGGAGCCCCGTCGGGCGACCTGTACGTGACGGTGCACGTGACCGCGGACACCATCTTCACGCGCTCGGGCAACGACCTCAAAGTCGCTCTGCCGGTGAGCATCTCCGAACTGGTGCTGGGTGCGACGGTGTCGGTGCCCACCCTCGACGGCACGGTGGGCGTGAAGATCCCGCCGAACACCGCCGACGGGCGCACCCTGCGGCTCAAGGGCCGCGGCGTGCCCAAGCGCTCCGGCGGGGCCGGCGACCTGCTGGTCACGGTCAAGGTGGCGGTGCCGCCCAAGCTCGACGACGCCGCCGTGGAAGCGATGAAGACCTATGCGGCAGCCGAACGCGCCAGCGGCTTCGACCCGCGAGCGAACTGGGGACGGTGATCGATCATGGCGAACGAGAAGCGCAGGGACCGCCGCGCTGACGGTTCGTCGGAATCGGCGACCTTCATGATCTCGGTGGCCGCGGAGCTGGCCGGGATGCACGCGCAGACGCTGCGCACCTACGACCGGCTCGGGCTGGTCACCCCGCAGCGCACCAGCGGCGGCGGCCGGCGGTACTCCGCCGACGACGTCGAGCGGCTCCGCGAGATCCAGCGGCTGTCCCAGGACGAGGGTGTGAACCTGGCCGGGATCAAGCGGATCATCGAGCTCAGCGACGAGGTGGCCGAACTGCAGCGTCAGATCGAGGACCTGGGCCGGCGGCTGGCCCACGGCGGCCGGCGCGGTGAACTCGTGCCGGTCACTCCGGCGACGTCGGTGGTGCTGTGGCAGCCGCGGCGGCGCCGCCCCGCCGATTGAGCGGACTCACCCGTCTCCCGGTGCCGGCCCCGGCCGGTCAGTGGACCGGGTCGTGGGCGATCGCATCGGCGGGCACACCCACCGCCCGCAGTGCGCGCACGGTGCTCGAGATCATCGCCGACGGTCCGGCGATCAGGACCTGGCGGCCGGTCCAGTCGCCGGCGGCGGCGACCACCTCGTCCACCCGTCCGCCGACCACCGGTACACCCCACTGGTGCGGGTCGGGGGCGGTGTCGATCCACCACGGATCACGCTGCTCGTCGACGGTGCCGGTCACGGTGAGCCAGGGATTGCCGGTGGCCAGCTGGGCTAGCGTCGCCAGTTCGTAGAGCTCGGCGGGGAACCGGGCGCCGTAGAACAGATGCACCGACGGATTGTCGGTGCGCTGAGCCATCGACAGCAGCAGCGCACGCAGCGGCGCCAGCCCCGTGCCGCCGGCCACCATCAGCACCGGCCGGTCGCCGTCGACGGCGAGGGTGCCGTGCGGCTGGGCGAAGCTCCACACGTCGCCGACGGCGGTCTCGCGCACCACGGTGCCGCTGACCTGGCCGCCCGGCACCGCCCGGATGTGGAACTCCAGCTCGCCGCGATCGTCGACGGGGGTGGCCGGCGAGAAGTCCCGCCACTGGAACGGCCACTGCGGGATCCGGGTCTCGAGGTACTGGCCGGGGTAGATCTCGGGGACCGGGTCGAGTGCCGCGAGCCGCACCACGGCGCGCTCCCGGTTGATGACGAACTTCTGCACCACCCGGGCGCGCCAGGTGGCCGGTCCGGTGGCGCTCTGCGCGGCGCCGCGCATCACGCCGGTGGCCAGCAGCACCGCCTGGGAGACCGTCTGGGCGGCGTCCGGGGTCCAGCCGTCGCCCAGCAGGGCGGCGAACTCGTCGGTCAGGGCCTGGCCGAGCAGTTCGTAATGCTCTTCGCGCGCCCCGTACTTGCGGTTGTCGCGCCCGAGCTGGGCGAGCAGTTCGATCAGCTCGAAATGATCCCCGCCCTCCGGCAGTTCGGCCAGTACGTGGTCGGTGACCTCGACGAAGGCCGGCCGCACCCGGCTCATATCCGCCGGGAACAGCTCGCGGGCGGCGGGGGTCAGGCCCAGGAACCGGCTGAACACGCTGCGTGCGAAGCGATCGGGGTCGGCGCCCACCAGGGTGCGCAGGCGGTGCAGCACAGAATCCTGGGGTACGGTCACCGGCTCCTCCTCCGCGTTCGGTGTCTCGCCCGGGCCGCCCGCGCGAGGTGTCGATGCACCAGAATAGTCCCGGAATCGAGCGTGCTGCCGCTGCTCAGACCGTCCGGTGTGGCACGCTGGACCCTGTGAGTGTCCTCGACGGGGTGATCCCGGGAATCGTCGACGCTCATGCCCACTTCTTCCACCCGGTCACGCTGCCGCCGGCGCGGCGCCGGCTGCCGGGCACCGACTCGCTGCTGCGGAGACTGCCTCCGTCGGCGCTGAACCTGATCTCCGGTCTCACCGAGCACCGCGACTTTCACATGGGGGCGGATTTCGCCACCCGGACCCGCAGTTTTCAGGCCGCCGACTACAGGCGGGCCGCAGCCGGCCTGGGCAGTATCGCCGGGGTGCCGGTGCGTTCGGTGATCGCGATGGACTCCCGCTGGCGCCGGCGCTCGTCCGCGGACGACTTCCTCGCCACCACGCAGCGTGAACTCGCCTTCCTGCGGACACAGCCCTTCGGTACCGGGGGCCTGCCCGAACTCGCCGGGGCGGTGGTCTGCGCCGACGCACGGGTTCCAGGTTTGGGGGTGACGGGCCTGTTCGACGACGACGAGGACGGGCTGATCCGCGGTGTCCGGCTGTGTCTGGGCAGTCATGCCGATCCGATGCTCAAGGACTGGTACTTCCAGCCCGGGCTGCTCGAGTCGGGCACCTTCAAGCGCGCCGCCCCGCGGCTGGCCGATCGGGGACTGGTCTTCGAGGTGCTCTGCTACTCGCATGAGCTGGCCCAGGTGGACGCGCTGGCCAGGGAGTTCCCGGACACCACGGTGGTCGCCGAACATCTGGGGCTGCCGGTGGGCGTCTTCGGTCCGGTGGGCTCGGCCACCGGTGCCACCGCCGCGGCCCGGGCCGACATCCTGAGCCTGTGGCGCGAGCGCACCGCCATGCTCGCGACCCGGCCCAACGTGCTGATCAAGGTCAGCGCCATCGCCGGCGCCTATCTTGGGTACGGCTCGGAGAAGGCCGGGAACATCGGCGGGCAGCGGATCCTGGCCGACATGATCGGCCCGATGGTGCTGCATCTGGTGGAGCATTTCGGGCCGTCCCGGGTGATCTTCGGATCCAATGTGCCCCTCGACGATCCGAACGCCTCGCTGGGGGTGATCGTGGGTGCGCTGCTCGACGTCCTCGGGGATCGGGGTGAGCGGGCACTGGCGATGTTCTTCGCCGAGAACGCGCAGCGCGCATACCGGCTCGCCGCCGACCGGGACTCGATATCGTGAATCCCGGCCGGGCACCCGGCCCGAAGTCAGGGGAGTCGATGTGGCCACATACTTAGTCACCGGAGCCGGATCCGGCATGGGATCGCAGGTGGCGCAGCGCCTTTCGGAAGACGGACACCGGGTGATCGGCGTGGACCTGGCGGGTGCGCAGATTCAGGCGGACCTGTCCACGGCCGACGGCCGGCGCGAGGCGATCGGCCGGGTGCTGACCGAGTGCGGGGGAGTGCTCGACGGCGCGGTGCTCGCGGCCGGCCTCGGACCGACTCCCGGTCGCGAACGGACCATCGTCGAGGTGAACACGGCCGGTGCGGCGCAGTTGCTGACCGGTCTGCGCCCGGCGCTGGCGGCGGCGCACAAGGCCAAGGTGGTGGTGTTCGGATCCAACTCGACCACGGCCACGCCCCTCGTGCCGCGGTCGGCGGTGCGCAGACTGATCGCCGGCGACACCGCCGGCGCCACAAGGGTGCTGCGGCGCCGCGGCTCGCTCGCCCCGACGCTGGCCTATGCGTCGTCCAAACTGGCGATCAGCCACTGGGTGCGCCGGGAGGCGATCACCGCGGATTGGGCCGGGGCCGGCATCCGGATGAACGTGATCGCTCCGGGACCGGTGCTCACCCCGCTGCTGCGTGCGCAGCTGGCCGGCCGGACCGGTTCGCAGGTGCGCTCCTTCCCGGTACCGGCCCGCGAATACGGGACTCCCGAACAGCTCGCGGACTGGGTGCTGCTGATGCTGTCGCCGGCCGCCGACTTCATGGTGGGTTCGGTGATCACCGTCGACGGCGGCACCGAGGCGCTGCTGCGGACCGCTGACTGGCCGGCGGCGCTGCCGCTGCGACGGCTGCCGCACATGTTGTGGAGCATGTACCGCGCGCCCAAGCGCGGCCAGGTGGCCGACTACTCGGGGCTCGACGCCGACTGACCTGCGATCGCGGCACCGGGGCCGGGACCCTCGTGATCGTCGGCAGACTTCTGGTCGGTGGCGCTGTCACGGTCGGCCGCGGCCAGGGCCGCGATGACGTGCGGATCGGTCTCGAGGGTGTGCCGCATGCTCCACTCGAACAGGGCCACATCGCCGCCTGAGGCCTCGTGTCCGATCAGCATCAGCATGGAACTGCCCGCGAGCCGGGCGGCGCGCTGCGCGTCGATGCCGATCTCCTCGAAGGCGCGGGTCACGGCCGCCGTGCGGTCGTCGTCCACCTGGGTCACGGCCTCGGCGACCTCCGGGGTGCCGGCGGCCCACACCCGGATCGCGGCCTCGGTGCGGTGCGGCAGAGTCAGGGCCACCTCGATCAGCGCGTCGATCCGTCCGTGCGGCGACGGCAGCGACTCGACCCAGTCCACCAGCCGCTCGGTGGATTCGCGGCGCCAGTAGTCGATCAGGTCCCGCTCGAACGACTTCCAGCTCGGGAACGAGTGATAGAAGGCGCCGGTGGTCAGGCCGGTCTCGGTGCACACCGCGGACTGTTTGAAGCCGGCGTAGCCGTCTCTGGCCAGCACGCGCATCCCCGCCTCCAGGAAGCGGGTGTGCAGCGGGGAGGTCTGCGGGGCGGGCGGTGATGTCATCGGAAGGACATTGTGCCATGCACAGGGAACGGCTCTTGCACTCCACCATAAGTTGACTTATGGTGATGGGGATCACTGACGACAGCCAGACAGGGGTGCCACCGATGTTCCGACGCGACCGCAATCGCGGCCTCGATCCGAGGACCGACTTCGAGCTGATCTACCGCAACATGTCGGTCTACGACTTCCCGTGGGATATCACCCAGGCCCTGAGCTTCGCCCTCTTCCGCACCTACGCGGTGCCGAGTGTGGGCCGGCTGCTCTCGGACTCGCGCGGCTTCGACGACACGCAGAAGCGCTACGACGACACCGCGCTGCTGCTCGAGGCGCCGATCACCGAGGGATTCGCCGATCCGGCGGCCAAGGCCGCGATCCGGCGCATCAACCAGATGCACCACGCCTACGACATCAGCAACGACGACATGCGCTACGTGCTCGCCACCTTCGTGGTGGTGCCCAAGCGCTGGATGGACGATTACGGCTGGCGGCAGTTCACCTACGACGAGACGGTGGCCTCGGTGAACTACTACCGGGAACTGGCCCGGCACATGAACATCAAGGACGTGCCGGAGACCTACGAGGCCTTCGAGGAGCTGCTGGACTCGTACGAGGCCGAGCACTTCGCCTTCGACGAGGGCGGCCGCCGGGTGGCCGATCTGACCCTGGAGTTGCTCACCACCTTCTATCCGCGGCCGCTGGCCCCGCTGATCCGGATCTTCTCGTACTCGCTGATGGACGATCCTCTGCTGGCGGCCTTCCACTACCGCAAGCCGAATGCCTTCGCGCGCAAGGCGTCCTACCTGGGCATGAGGGCCCGTGCCGCCTTCGTGCGGGCACTGCCTCCCCGCCGCAAGCCGTACAGCTTCCACACCAGCCCGCGGATGAAGACCTACCGCTCCGGCGAGTTCGCCGCCGAGACGGCGGGCACCTTCCCCAGGGGCTGCCCGGTCAAGCACCTCGATGCGGCGAGCGCACCGAGTGCGGCCGTGGCCGGATGAGTGCCCGGCTGCCGACCGTCGCGCAGCTGCAGGCCGGTGTGAGCGCGGACCAGGCCGCCGAACTCTTCGACTCGCTGCCCGCGGTGCAGGTCGAGGAGATCCTCGGCCGCTGGCACGGCAGCGAGGTGCCGACCGGTCACCCGATGGACGGACTGCTGGAGGTCTCCGGCTGGTACGGCAAGGAATTCGTCGACGCCGAGCGCGTGCACCCGTTGCTCTTCGGCACCCCGGGCTCGCTGTACGCGGTTCACCCCAAGCGTCTGCCGCTGATGAGCATCGTCGCCGCCGGCGACCGGCTTCCGCGGTGGCTGCCGCCCGGCGGCAGGTCGGCATTCAGGGCACTGCGCACCGGCAAGTACCGGGCCCGGCTGCGCCGCGTGGAGTACCGCGGGGTGGTGAGCACCGCCATGATCTACGACGATCTGCCGATCATCGACACCTTCCGGAAGCTCGACGACGACGTGCTGCTCGGCGCCATGGATCTGCGGGGCGTCGAGGCGCCGTACTTCTTCCTGCTCGAGCGCGACCGCTGAAGCCGGTGACACCGCGGCCCCGCCCCTGATCGAGTGAGTGGCCGGTCGAGTGAGTGGCCGGGAAGGTCAGTAACCGGACGGGCGCCGATCGAACCAGGGCTGTGCCTGTTCGAGCACACCGGCCAGGCCGAGCAGCCGGTCCTCCCGTCCGTAGGGGGCGACGAACTGCACGCCCGCCGGGAGGCCGTCGGTGGTCGGCACCGGAACCGACATCGCCGGTGTCCCAGCCAGATTCGCGAGCTGGGTGAACGGCGTCTTGGTGAGCGATTCGATGGCCAGGCGATCGATCATGCCGCTGCGGCGCAGCAGACCGCCCGACCGCAGATCCAGTGCCAGCCGCTGACCCATCCGCAGCGGGGCCGGCGGATCGAGCTCGCCGATCCGCACCGGACCGGAGGCCAGCGTCGGCGTCAGATACAGGTCGTACCGGGTGAAGAACTCGGCCAGGTTGCGGGCGAAGGTGTTCCAGTGCCGGCGGCTGCGGACGTACTCGCCGGCCGAGAGCGACCGGCCGGCCTGGGCGAAGGCCCGGGTGTCGGGTTCGAAGTCGTCCTCGGAGCAGCCGGTCCAGTCGCGGATGTCCGCGACGTCGGCCGCCACCTGACCCATGTACATCCGCAGATAGCAGGTGGCCAGCAGTTCGCCGTCGATCCCGGGTTGCGACTCGACCACGGTATGGCCCAGTGATTCGAGGAGCCGCGCCGTCTGCACCGCGGCTTCGACGTGCCGTTCGTCCACCGGGGTGCCCAGCGGCGAGCGGGTGCACAGCGCGATGCGCAGCGGACCCGGATCCCGGTTCACCTGATCGAGATAGGGCGTCGCCGCGGGAGCGGTCGCATAGGGGGCGCCGCTGTCCGGGCCGGCCAGGGCGTCGAGGGCGGCCGCCGAATCGCGCACGCTGCGGGAGACCACCAGATCGGTGGCGGCGCCGTCCCAGACCTCGCCGGCCCGAGGCCCGGACGGCACCAGTCCGCGTGAGGGTTTGAGCCCGAACAGTCCGCAGCAGGCGGCGGGGATACGGATCGAACCGCCGCCGTCGTTGGCGCCGGCCATCGGCACGATGCCCGCGGCCACCGCGGCCGCGGCCCCGCCCGACGAGCCGCCGGGGGTGCGGGCGGTGTCCCACGGATTGCGGGTCACACCCCAGGCATCGGATTCGGTGACGGCCTTCAGGGCAAGCTCCGGGGTGGTGGTCTTGCCGAAGACCACCAGGCCGGCATCCAGGAAACGTTGCACCACAGTGGAAGTGCGCGAGGCCTTCCAGTCCTTGAGCGGCATGCACCCGGCGCTCGAGACCACTCCGGCGTAGTCCTGGGTGATGTCCTTGATCAGAAACGGCACCCCGGCGAAGCGGCCCTGCAGTTCGCCGGCACAGCGCTGCCGGGCGATGTCGAACATGGAGATGTTGATGGCGTTGAGGCCCGGATTGAACCGCTCGGCCCGGGCGATGGCGGTCTCGGCCAGTTCGGCGGCGGTCACCTCACCGGCGGCCACCAGCGCTGCCAGACCGAGCGCATCGTGTCGAAGGTACTCGGTCTCGGTCAGCATGGGCTCATCCTAGGCAGGCCGTGCGGCCGCCGGGGCCGCCCGCCGCCGACTGTTAGGCTCCCGAGACAGAAGCGAGGCGAAGGCGGTGACCGTTGTGGGCGACGTGCTGATCGGGGTCGACGAGCTGGTCGAGGCGATGCTCTCGGACCGGCCGCCGGTGGTCCTGGACGTGCGCTGGCAACTCGGCGACGACCGCGGCGCCGAGCACTACCGGGCCGGTCACCTGCCCGGCGCGGTCTTCGTCGACCTGGACCGGGAGCTGGCCGCTCCGGCCACCCCGGCGGACGGACGGCATCCGCTGCCCGCCGTCGACGAGCTGCAGGCGGCGGCCCGCCGGTGGGGCATCGACGACGGGGATCCGGTGGTGGTCTACGACGACTGCGGCGGACTGTCCGCGGCACGCGCCTGGTGGCTGCTGCGCTGGGGATCGGTGGCGCAGGTGCAGATCCTCGACGGCGGGCTCGGCGCCTGGCGGTCCGCCGGCCTGCGCATCTCCACCGGCGACGCCACCCCGCGCACCGGTGACGTGGTGCTGCGCGCCGGCGGATTGCCCACGGCCGGGATCGACGAGGTGGCCGCCCGGTCCGCCGACTCCGGTGCGCTGCTTCTCGATGCGCGCGCACCCGAACGCTTCCGCGGCGAGAACGAGCCGATCGACCCCCGGCCCGGGCACGTTCCGGGCGCGGTGAGCGCACCGACCGGCGAGAACCTCACCGCCGACGGGATCTTCCGCGATTCCGCCGAACTGCGGGAACGGTTCGCCGCGCTCGGCGCCGGGGACCGGCCGATCATTAGCTACTGCGGATCCGGGATCACCGCCGCCCACCAGATCGCGGCCCTGGCCGTCGCCGGATTCGACGCGGTGCTCTACCCAGGTTCCTACTCGCAGTGGTCGTCCGATCCGGAGCGGCCGGTGGCCGTCGGCTGAGCCCGCCGACGGTTCAGTCGGTGAAGGTGATCCGCACCGAGACCGGATCGCTGGCCAGCGCGGCGAAACCGGCTGCCACCAGCGGTGCGAACAAGGGGTGGGCCGCGAAGGTGCGGGCCCGCAGCCGCGGATCGTCGTCGGTGACGAAGACGGCGGTGCCGGTGCGCCAGTTCTCGCCCTGCCGGATCCGGACCGTGGGCTGCGCGGCGATGTTGTACGCCCAGCCGGACCGGGTCCCGTGCTGGCTGATCACCCACGCGCCGGTCGCATCGAAGGCCGCCGCCACCGGCACCGTCCGGAGCTCCCCGGACTTGCGTCCGGTGGTCTCCAGCTCGGTCGCGAAGGTGGTCCGGATACCCAGGCGCTGAGCGAAGCCCACCACCGGGTTGGCCACGTACCGGCCGACGGCGCGCTCGAACCGGAACTTGCGCACGGCCGCTGACGTCGTGGAGTGCGATGACTTCGCCGAGGCTGCTCCTCGTTTGTGCCGGACACCGTCGATCCCGTTGCGCTGCACGGTGGTGATCGCCGTCCGCCACAGCGGCCGGTCCACATCCGGCTCCTTCGCCGCACCCATCCTGTGCAGCTGATCGGTGTGCCACTGCAGATCCAGCGCCCCCTCGAGGGAGCGGACCGAGGAGTTCGAGGCGAGCCGGCGCGGCACCGGCAGGCGCAGACTGCGCTGCGGCAGCGACTGCCGTGTTCCTTTCAGCAGCGCGGGACCGGCGGTCGGTGCGATCGCCGTCGGGCGACCGATCCCGATCACATCGCAGGCGCCCGAGTCCAGTGCCCCCTGCATGCCGGCACGCGTGCGGAAGCCTCCGGTGACCGCGAGCGGAACAGCGCGCGCCAGGCTCCGGACGGTCTCGGCGTACTCCAGGAAGTACCCTTCGCGGGCCCGCGTCGAGGCGCTGACCCCGGGACGGCCCATCATCGCCGGCGATTCGTAGCTGCCGCCGCTGATCTCGATCAGGTCGATGGCCTCGTCGGCGAGCATCTCGATCACCGCCCGCGACTCCTCCTCGGTGAAACCGCCGCGCTGAAAGTCCGCCGAGTTCAGTTTGATCCCGACGCCGAATCCCGGGCCCACCGCGCCGCGCACCCGGCGCACGATCTCGAGCAGGAAACGGGAGCGCCCCTCGATGTCCCCGCCCCACCGGTCGGTCCGGATGTTCGCCAGCGGGGAGAGGAACTGGGAGACGAGATAGCCGTGCGCGCCGTGGATCTGCACCCCGTCGAAGCCGGCCTCCTCGGCCCGCGCCGCGCTGGCCGCGAACCGGTCGACGATCCCGGAGATCTCACCGTCGGTCAGCGCCCGCGGAGCCGGCATGCCGGGGATCCCGACGGCCACCGCCGAGGGGGCCACCGTGGGTCCGGCCGTCGCGATCGGATTGGCCTGCCGTCCAGGATGATTGAGCTGCATCCAGATGGGGCTGCCGCCGTCCTGGGTGACCTTGGCCCAGCGCCGGAAGCCGTCGAGTGCCGAGTCGGCTTCGAGGACCACGTTGCCGGGCTCGCCCAGATGTCCGCGGTGCACCATCACATTGCCGGTGACGATGAGGCCGAAGCTGCCGTCGGACCAGCGGCGGTAGAGGTTCTCGAGCCGCTCGTCCGGCAGTCCGGAGGTGTCGCCGAGGCCCTCGCTGAGGGCGGCTTTCATGAGTCGGTTGGGTAGTTCCTGGCCGCACGGCAGCGTCAGCGGGCTGCTCAGCGACGGCGCCTTCGGGTTCGCGGCCGCGGGGGCACACTGCTGATCAGGCCGCACGTCGCTCTCCCAAAGAGTATGTTCTATGCCATATCATCTACCCAAGGGTGCATGACCGGGTGGGGATCGTCAAGCCGGCGGATGAGCGGGGATCAGGCGGTCCGGGTCGGACTCAGCAGCCGCCCGGACAGCGGCACCAGCACCACCAGGGACAGCCACGTCCACTGCCCGGCGGCGGGGCCGGCCGCGTAGGCGACTGGAATGGAGATCAAGAAGACGGCCGGCGGCACCAGTGACGCGAGCAGGTGTGCCGGGAGCCGGTCGGCGCCGTCGGCGAGGACGCGGTGGTGATGGGCGGTCAGGTAGATCGCGGTCTGCGCCAGTGACGCGAGCGCGATGTTCAGTGCGTACAGCGCCGTCGGCAGCGGATAGTCGCCGACATCGTCGATGCTGATGCCGCCGGTGGTGAACGGGATCAGGATGACCAGTCCGGCGGCCACCAGATTCGCGATGATCACCGGCCGGTTCAGCGCCGAGAGCTGGCGCAGAATACCGACGTTGACCCGCCAGAACAGGGTGATCACCACGAAGCTGATCGTGAAGCCGAGCAACTGTGCCCCGAGACCGGAATCGAGCAGCGCGCTCACGCTGCGCCAGTCCTCCTCGGCGGGGGCGTCGAGATTGGTGATCAGCAGAGTGGCCGAGAAGGCGTAGATCGCGTCGAAGAAGGTGATCCCACGGCCGAACTCGTTGGAGTCGTACGCGAAGCGTTCACCCCCGTGCGCCGGGGGAGGGGCGGGATCGGCGCTGCTCATCTGCCCACTGTGACACGGGCTCTGCGGCTGCGCCCGGCGAATCGGGCGCAGCCGGGGCCACTCACTCGAGGACGAACACCGGAATCTGCCGATCGGTCTTGGTCTGGTACTCGGCGTAGTTCGGGAACGCCGCCACCGCCAGCTCCCACCAGTGGGCGCGTTCGTCGCCGTCCACCTCGCGGGCGGTGAGCTCACGGACGGTCTCACCGTCCTGGACGGTGATCTGCGGGTGCGCCTTGACGTTGTAGTACCACGACGGGTGGGTGGGGGCGCCGCCCTTCGAGGCCACCATCGCGTACTTGCCGTTCTCCTCGACCCGCATGAGCGGGACGTAGCGCTTCTTGCCCGACTTGGCGCCGGTGGTGGTGAACAGCACCACCTTGCTCGAGCCGAGGGTGACCACGTCGGTGGTGCCGGCCTCGAGGATCTTGCTGGTCTGGTCGCGGACCCAGTCGGTGGGGCTGAACTCTGGTGTTTGGCTCATACCCGGTCAGAACGCATCGGCCGCCCGGCGGATTCCCCGATCGCCGGAATCAGCCCTGACGGGCCTTGAACCGCGGGTTGGACTTGTTGATCACAAAGACCCGGCCGCGGCGGCGCACCACCTGGGAGCCCGGCTGGTTCTTGAGCGACTTGAGCGAGTTACGGACCTTCATCGACGACCTCCAACTGCTATCGGTAATGATAATCATTAACAATAGCAGTTGGCTCTCGGCCCGCCGAGATCAGTGGAAGCGGGAGCGCAGCAGGGCGCGGGTACGGTCGCGCACCGCCGGATCACGGTCGTAGACGATGGCGCCGAACTCGTCGATCCCGGCCTCGGCCAGCTCGTCCAGGTGCTGTCCCACGGTCGCCTCGTCGCCGATGATGGCGGCGTCCCAAGCGTGCTCGTAGCCTTCGCGGTCGAGCATGGCCCGGTAGGCCGGCAGCGAGTCGTACATCCGGAAGGCCTTCGACGCCGCGGTGCGGGCGCCGTCCACGTCGTCGGTCACGGCCACCGGGAGCATGGCGACGGTGCGCACCGGATCGGTGCGGCCGGCCTTCTGTGCGGCCTCCCGCAGGCGCGGGACGATATGCCCGGCCAGGGTCTTGGGGCCGGTCATCCAGGTGACCGTGCCGGCCGTCCGCCGGCCGGCCAGGTCGAGCATCTGCGGTCCGAGGGCGGCGAGGTAGACCGGCGGTGCGGGTGTCTCCGGGAACGACACGGCGCCGCGGGTGGTGGTGAGTTCGCCTGCCGCGTCGACGTTTTCGCCGTTCAGCAGGGGCAGCAGTCCGTCGAGGAACTCGCGGGCGCGACGTACCGGCCGGTCGTAGCCGATGCCCCACATGCCCTCGGTGACGATCTGGTGGGTCAGGCCGACGCCCAGAGTCAGGCGGCCGTGCACGAGTGCGTTGACGGTCAGGGCGCGCTGAGCCAGCTGCATGGGATGCTGCGGCTGGATCGGCAGTACGCCGGTGGCCAGTCCGATGTCGGGGACCTCCCGGCCGGCTGCCGCGAACACGGTCAGCGTGTCGGCGGCATCGGGCATCTGCGCCGACCAGACGCGGCCGAAGCCCTCGGACCGGAACTGCTCCAGGTCGGCGAGATACTCGTCGATGCCGAGTTCGGGTCCGCGCCCCGAGATCGTGTGGAAGAGGCTGATCTGCATGACCGTGGCGTCCTTTCCGTTGCCGGCAAGCCGCCGCAGACGGTGAGACACCTGAGTAGGATTGTGTCAATGAGAGAAGGGCTGCGGCGATGGTCGAGTTGACTGTATCCCCGGCGCACCGGCGGATGCGACGGACCGTTCATAGGCTGACCCGATTCGATCTGCTGCCCGCTCCGGAGGTGCAGCGGGCGTTCGCCGACGGGCAGACCGCCGGCGATCCGGTGGCCGAACGCTTCGTCGCAGAGACCTACCACGGCGACCTCGGTCCCGAACGCTCCCGGGAGCTGCTCGACCACGCGCTGCGGGTGGGCGTCGGCAACATTCCCGATGCGCCGGAGTCCCTGCGCGAGCTGTTCGCCGAATTCGACACCGTTCCGGACTGGGTGGATCCCGAACTCGTCGAGCAGGGCGCCGCGGTGTGGCGGCGCTGGGGCTACAGCCTCGGCGCGGTGGGCAACGCCGGGACCATGGATACCTACACGGAGGGTTCGCTGGCGGTGCCGCTGTCGCTCTCCGGTGGCTACGCCGGTGCGAGTGCCCTGCACCGCTACCTGGAGACCACACGGTGGTGGCTGGAGGTCTGCCGGCCCGGGGCGGTGCTGACGCCGGGGTCGCGCGCCCGGGAGGTCTCGCTGAAGGTACGGGTGATGCACGTGTCGGTCCGGGCCCGGGTGGCCGAACATCCGGAATGGGATGCGCAGGCGCACGGGCTGCCGATCAGCCAGAGCGAGATGATGCTGACCCTGCTCGGCGGCAGTGTGGGTCCGGCGCTGGGACTGTTCGCACTCGGCTTCCTCACGTCACCGGCCGAGATGCGGGCGGTGCTGCACTTCAATCGCTATCTCGGGCACCTGGTGGGTTGCCGGGTGGACGGGATGTATCCGGAGACCGTCGCCGACGGGCTCCGGCTGCTCTACTACTTCGACGCCACCCGCCGGCACGATTCGGGTCCGCTCGGCCCGGAACTGGTGGAGGGCTTCGTGCCCTCCTTCGCGCCGGGACCGCAGCTGCGCGGTCTGTCGCGGTTGCGGACCCTGTATCACCTGCAGCTGCAGGCCGGCTACACGCGGCTGTTCATGCTGCCCTGGAACCGGCGGAGGTACGACCTGCCCAGCGGTCTGCCAGGCACGGCGCTGCTGCTCCTGCGGGCGCCGCTGATCGCGGCCGTCGAACTGGCGCGGCGGGCGTCTCCGGCGGTGGACCACTGGTGGCAGAGGTCGTCGTACCGGCGCTGGGCGCGCTGGCACGCCTGGCACGTGGGGCGGCGCGAGGAGCGATTCGACGCGGGACAGCGGTTGCGCCGCTGACCGTTTCTCTGCCCGTTGCGCGTTTCCCTTGCCCGTCGAGCGTCTCCCTTGCCCGTCGAGCGTCTCCCTTGCCCGTCGAGCGTCTCCCTAGCTCGTTGAGCTTTCCTTTGCTCGTTGAGCCCCGTCGAAACGTCAGTAGCTGCGGGCGTGGCCGACGACGTCGGCGACGTACTCGGTGGAGTTGTTGTAGCGCAGCACCGCAGTGGTCACGTCACCGGGATTGCGCATGTCCAGCCCCTCGTCGCACAGGTAGCGGGCGGTGGTCAGCGCCGCGTCGAAGAGGTTCTGCGGGTCGGCCTTGCCGTCGCCGTTGCCGTCGGCGGCGAAGTGCTTCCAGGTCGACGGCAGGAACTGCATCGGGCCGACCGCGCGGTCGAAGGCGGCATCGCCGTCGAGCGCACCGCCGTCGGTGTCGCCGACCACCTGATTGCCGCCGAGCGAGCCGTCGAGGGTGGGGCCGTAGATCGGCGACTTCAGCCGGCCGTCCGCGGTGGCATCGCCGAGGTTGGCGTGGTGCGACTCCACCCGGCCGATGCCGGCGATCAGCTTCCAGTCGATGTGGCAGCGCGGGGTGGTGCGGGCCATGCTCTGCTCCGCGGCACGGTAGGCATCGAAGCCCACCTGCGGCACGGCGCCCGAGCGCACCGACTGCGGCAGTTGCGGCGTGGGTTTCGGGGTGGCCTGCCGGGCCGGCGAGGTCCCGGTCAGTGCGGCGACCCGGGCCACATTGGACGGGCTGGGGCCGACGTACCGTTCGGGCTGGGCGGCCGGTGCGGTCTCGGCCGACGGCGCCTGGACGGCAGCGGAGTCGGTGGTGGAGGACTGCGCGCCGGCCAGGGCTCCGGTCATCGTCGCCAGGCCGGTCGCGGCCAGGGCGATACGCGTCGAGGTGCGGTTGGGCAGCATGAGGGGGACCTACTTGTTCGTGCGGATCAGGCTTGTTCGTGCGGATTGGGCTGTGAGCGCGACGTTCTGGCGCGCGTGATCGGCGAGTGGACGAGATCGCCCGGGCCGAGGGCCGACGATGTCGGCACGGCGGTCTGTGCCGCCGGATGTGGGCACGTGCCCACACGGGCTCGTGGTCGGCGCCTGTCGTGCGCCCGGATTCCGGGTCTCCGCCGGCACGCTTGGGTGCCGGTGGCTGTGTCCCGAAGGCCGCTGCCGAACGTACACGCTCCCGTCGCCGGGGCGTTATCGCCCCGTTATAAACGGATAACGGAATCCGTGGAGACGCGAGTTTCGTCGCAGGTCAGTAGTCTGAACGCGGCGATGGTGTGAGGTGCGCCACCCTCTCAACCGGTATCGAAAATTAGTTCGATAAGAGTGTTGACTCCACCTCGATTGCGCGTAATATCGAGAGTGAAGTCGAACACATGAGCGATTCGGGGGAGTCGTGATGAGTGATGAACCGATCGGTGGGCTCGGTGCTCCGGTGGCGTGGACGGCATTGGATCTGCGGCCCGTCGGTGTGGGCCGGATCGATGAAGACCTCAAGCCCGCCCGGCCTGATCCCAGAGACTCGGATCCCGGAGAGCCCTGCTCCATCGTGGAAGGCAGTTCTTCCAGACCCGGCGGCTGCGCCGGCCTTGCTGCGTCTGATGTCCCGGACACGGAGCTGATCGATGCATGTCTGGCGGAGGTGGCGGCGTCGGCGCGGGGTGAGGGGTTTCTGGTGTGGTGGCGGTTGATGATGGTCTGCGGTCTGCTGGACGTGGTGATCGGTGGGTACTCGGATGCGGAGCTCTCCCGGGAGTCGTTGCGGGTCCTCGAGCCGTACGCTCAGGTCGCCGCCCGATTGTCGATGGTGCTGTCGATCGGGCGGTGTGCAGCGGAGACGTTGATCGATCGCGCGGAGGCGGCCCGGGACCGGATCCCGCGGTGCGGCCGGTTGTTGCGGGACGGGGTGATCTCGGTGGCGGCGTTCGGCCGGCTGGTGGTCGAGACGGCGGCGGTGACCGACCCGGAGATGCTCGCGCGCATCGATGCGGATGCGGCGGCAGAACTCGCCGGGGCCGGAGCGGTCTCGGCGAGCCGGGCCGTCGGCATCATGCGGTCCGTCGTGCGCGCGGTGGATCCCGACGCCGTCCGCCGGGAACGCGAGCGGGCGCAGGCATCGCGCGATGTGCAGGTCTGGCCGGCACAGGGCGATATGGCCACCCTCGGCATCGTCGGCTCGGCAGAAGAGGTGGTCCTCGCTGACAAGGCGATCGCGACCGTGGCCCAGAGCGTATGCGAGGACGATCCGCGGACAGCGGGCCGGCGGCGCAGCGATGCCGCGCTGGCACGGCTGCGCGGAGAGGTCTTCGGCTGTGCCTGCGGTCGCGAGGAGTGTCCGGCCCGCGTCTCGGAGGAGGAGATCGCCGAACGGTTCTCCACGATCGTGGTGCATGTGGTGGCGAACGGATCGACGCTCGAAGGAGGCGACGAGCCGGGGCACCTGGAGGGCCACGGGGCGATCGACGCTGACCTGGTCCGCGAGATCGCGTCCCGGCCCGGGACGCTGGTGCGCCCGCTCGACTACGCGGCGCTGCGACATCCGGCGCAGGCCGCCGACCCGTACCGGCCGACGGCCACCTGCGAGGTGTTCATGCGCACGGTGTTCCCCTCGTGCACCTGGCCCGGCTGCAGCCGGCCGGCGTGGCGGTGCCAACTCGACCACGTCTGCGAGTTCGACCATGACCGGCCCGACGCCGGCGGGCCGACCTGCCACTGCAACCTGAATCCGAAGTGCACCTTTCATCACCTGCTCAAGACCTTCGGAGAGGGGTGGGTGGACGATCAGATCATCGACGCCAACGGGGTGATCTGGACCGAGGTGACCACACCGGAAGGGTTCACGGTGCGGTCCAAGGCGCTCAACACCTGGCTGCTGCCGGACCTCGGACTGGTGCCGTGCACGCATCCGCCGGCTGTGACGCCGGGGGCGATGGCCCCTGCGCGGGAGCCGATGCGCGTGGCCACCCGCACTCAGCGCAAACACGAACACCGCATGCGGCTGCGTGCCCGCAATCGCCGGGCGGCCGAGAAGCTCGGGGGGGTACACGCAGTGCCGCAGCCGATTTCGACGACGACCTGCCGCCTCCGTTCTGAACGCGGAAGCTGCGCAGGACGATCCCCGCCGTCAGCGGCGGGCGTTGGCGTCGTCGAGAATCGTCTGCAGGCTCTGCGCGGTGACTGCGCCGCCGGAGAAGACGGGGAGTCGTCCGATCGGAATCGAGCCGATCATGGCGCCGAGGTCCACGCCCATGGCCGCCCCGGAGTCGTCGTCGCCGGCACCCATACCGGACATCATCGACTCGAAGAGCGGCGTCAGCCCGGCCGACGCCACCGGATCGGCGAGCACCTCGGCCAGGGAGGAGTCCAGAGTGAGCGGCACCCGGACCTCGTCGCCCGCCACGGGCGCTGCGGCGAACAGCCGCAGATCCCGGCTCGACGCACCCACGGAGACCTCGTAGTCGCCGCCCTCCACCACGAACCGGCCGACCCGGATGTCCCAGTAGGCCAGGTCATCACGGCCGATGCTGATCTGCACCGGCACGGACTGTCCTTGCGGCACAACAACACCGGCGAATCCGCGCAACTCCCGCCGGGGCCGGGCGACGGCCGAACCGGGCAGGCCCAGGTACACCTGTACCACCTCCCGGCCGTCACGGGTACCGGTGTTGGTGACGGTCAGCTCCACGGTGAGCCCGTCCGCGCCCGACGTCACCGTCAGATCCGAATAGGCGAAGGTCGTGTACGAGAGTCCGTGCCCGAACGGGAAGGTCACCGCCCAGCAGATGAGTGCCGACGACCACTTGCCCGGTGTACGGACCCTCTGGGCGCCGTCCGAGCTCGCTCCGCGGGAGGCGGCGCTCACCGATCCGGTGGCGGCCGCTGCCGTCGACGGTGTCGCTGTGGACGGCGAGAGCGGCAGCCGGAGCCGGTGGTCCTACTTCTGGACCTGGCTGGTGACCCCGCACATCGAGTTCGGCGCCATCTACGTCGGCATGATCGTGGTCCTGTTCCTGGACATGAGCCTGGCGCAGGCGCTGGTCGGCGTGATCCTCGGAACCGCCTTCGGCGCCTTCACCCACGGCCTGCTCACCGCCAACGGTGTGCGGCTGCGGGTCCCGCAGATGGCGCTGGGCACCCTCGCCTCCGGTACCAAGGGGAACCGGGCGGTCACCACGGTGATGGCGCTGATCAGCTCCGTCGGCTGGTTCATCGTGAACTCGGTGGTGGCCGGACTGGCGCTGGCCGCACTGTTCGACTTCTCCCGGCTCGGGGCGCTGGGCATCGTCGTGGTGGTGCAGCTGATCATCGCGGTCTTGGGCGGCCAGGTCAGCGGAGTGAGCTTCCGCGCGGTGCAGCGGTATCTGTTTCCGGTGATCTCGCTGCTGGTCGTCATCACAGGCATCGTCACCTTCACCAAGGTGGACCTGAGCGCCGATCCGGGTGTGGAGTGGAACCTCAACGGGCTGATCGCGATCGTGGTCGTCGGGTGCTTCTCCTGGGCGTACACCGTCGGCTGGGCGCCCTTCGCCACCGACTACAGCAAGTACCTGCCCACCTCGGTCTCGCCGAAGGAAGCCGGAATCGGTGCTGCCGCAGGGCTGTTCGTGGCGACGGCCTTCCTGATCAGCATCGGTGTGTGCACCGGGATCGTGCTGGAGGGCGCCGGCAACCACGACGTCTCCAATCCGACCGCACAGTTCACCTCGGTGCTGACCGGATGGTTCGCCGACATCGTGCTGATCGGCCTGATCCTGGGGCCGTTGGTGAACAACTCCATCTCCCTGCGTTCTGCGAGCACGGTGTTCACCGAAGGGAACCTGGGGTTCAGTCCGGCGGCGCGAGCGCTCGTCGGGCCGGTCCTGATGAGCGTCGCGGCCTTCTTCCTGGGCTGGGCCGCGCTCGGCGACCTGCCCGCCAACTACGAGGGCTTCGTGATGGTGATCGGAGTCTGGGTGGCCCGTGGCTCAACGTGATCCTGATCGACCAGTACCTCAAGCGCCGGGCCGATGTGACCTCGCTGCTCTACAGCGAGACCGAGTCGTACGAGTGGGGGCTCTTCGCCGTGGCCTTCGGTCTGATCGCGTCGATCTGTCTGTGGGCCGTGCAGGTGGTCGACGACGGCGGCATGCCGCACGGCGGCCACACCTATATGGCCCTCGGCATGCTCGCCGGCTTCTACCTGTGCGTGATCGTTTACAGCATCGGGGTCAAGCGCATCGTGCAAGGAGCACACCGCCGCGCAGGCGAAGTGAGCCACTGCCGCTCGTAGAGTGCGGGCCATGTCGTGCATGGAGCCGAGTCAGACGTAGGCGCTTCAGCGACTCAGCGACTCAGTGAGACCGGTGGCCGATGAACTGGGCCCCTTTCACGGGGAGCATGAAAAGCCGCAGTCCACGCTCGAGAGTGGTGAACTGAGCGAGGGGCACCATCGATCCGCTCAGCGGCCCCGGAACTCAGCGGCCCCGGAACTCAGCGGCCCCGGAACTCGGCGGGCCGCTTGTTGAGGAAGGCCTCCATCGCCTCGTCGTGGTCATCGGTGTGGTGCGAGAGCGCCTGCATCGTCGCCGACAGTTCCAGAACCTCGCGCAGGTCGGAGGTGCGCGACTCCTTCAGCAGGCGTTTGGCCATCCGCGTCGCGTGCGGCGGGTTCTTGGCGATGCGGCCGGCCAGCTCGTGGGCTGCGGGCAGCAGATCGTCGGCGTCGACGACGTCGACCACCAGATCCCACTTCAGTGCGGTGTCGGCGTCGACACGGTCGCCGGTCAGTGCCATCTGCGCGGCACGCTGCGGTCCGAGGGCATTGCTGAGCAGCCAGGCGCCGCCGTCGCCCGGAATGATGCCCAACTGCACGAATGACTCGGCGAACCACGCCTTGCGCGAGGCGATGCGCAGGTCGGCCATCATCGCCAGATCGCACCCCGCGCCGACGGCGGGACCGTTCACCGCGGCCACCATCGGCACCTCGAGGTCGTTCAGGGCGAGCGGAATGCGCTGGATACCACCGCGATAGCCGTTCCGGAGCTCGTACGGTGAACCGGCGAACATGCCTGCCTTCGACTTCATGTCGTTGACGTTGCCGCCCGCAGAGAACGCCGAACCGGCGCCGGTCAGCACGATGGCGCGCACGTCGAGGTCGCCCTGCACGCGTCGGGCGTTGTCGACGAACGCCTCGATCATGTCCTCGCTGGAGATCGGGTTGCGCTGCTCGGGCAGGTTGATCGTCCAGGTCTCGATGTGGTCGTTGCGTTCCACCAGCAGGGGGTCGCTCATGAGTTGTCCTTACGGTCGTAGGTGCGGTTGATTCTCAGGTCTGAGGCGACGTCATCCGCGCCGGTCCCAGTCGCGGGCCTGAGCGCGGAGGGCGTCGACGATCCTGTCGCGGTTCCGGGCGAGCTCGGAACGCCGTCCGACGACGCCGACCGCGGCCACCACCCGGCCGCGTTCGCGGACCGCGATCGATATGCCGTCGAGGTCGGGGTCCTCGGCGATGTCCGGGAGCACCGACATGTCGGTCGCCCGGATCGACTCCAGGTGGTCGAGCAGCTTCGTCACGCGCGGCTGATCGTCGGCCTCGAGGGTCTCCAGATAGGCCCAGAGGTCGCGGGGCTCCCAGTCGGCCATCAACACCCAGCCGGTCGAGGTGCGGATCAGGGACCGTCGCAGGAAGCGCTCGGCGAGGTAGGCGGTGTGCGGATCGTCGGACACGTGATCGATGTAGACGACGTCCGAGCCGACCGCCACCGCCAGCACCACGCTGGTGCTGCCGGTCTTCTCGTGCAACTGCACGAGGTCGTCGTGCACGATCCGGTTGACCGCGCCGCGCCCCGCGAGCAGGTTCAGGAAGTACGGGCCCACACCGAGTCTGTAGACGCGTGCGCGCTCGTCGAGATAGCCGGTGGCGACGAGCCCGTTCACCAGCCCCTGGACCGATGAGACCGGCGCGCCGACGTGACGCGCGATCTCAGTGAGGGAGACCCCGTCCGACCGCGCCGCGAACTCGAGGATGCCCGAGACCCGGTCGACCATCCGATGTCGCGGCCGCACCGTCGCCGGTCGTTCGGTCACGGCCGCTCCCTCCGTTGTGATCGTCGCCGATTCAGTATGCGGTATCCCGCGGTCGGCCGAGCCGAGGCGTTGACCCGGCGACGGTGGTGAATTACAGTACCATGTTACGTATTTAAGTAGGATAGCACCTATAAGCGTATCAATACGGCACCACGACGAGAGAGGCACTGATGCCTGCACTGATGCCCCCAGCCGCGCGGGAGACCGCAGAACTGAGAGAGCTGCGACTGCCTGTTCGCGATTTCGTTGTGGCGCAACGCGATGCCGGACGGTTCACTCCGACGGTCGACACCTGGCTCAGTGGATGGGACGTCGCATTCACCAAGGCTCTCGCAGAGCAGGGCTGGCTGGGCATGACCATCCCGGCCGAGTTCGGCGGACACGGCCGCAGCTTTATGGAGCGATTCGTCGTCACCGAGGAACTCCTGTCCGCCGGCGCCCCGGTCGCTGCGCACTGGATCGCCGACCGGCAGGTGGCGCCGACGATCCTGCGGTACGGCAGCGATGCCGTCAAACGCGAGTACCTGCCGCGGATCACCAACGGCGACATGTTCTTCGGCATCGGCATGAGTGAGCCGGACTCCGGCTCGGACCTGGCGAGCGTGCGGACCCGCGGCGAGAAGGTCGACGGCGGGTGGCGGGTGTACGGCACCAAACTGTGGACGTCCGGCGGGCACGAGGCCGACGCGTTCATCGCGCTGGTCCGCACGAGTCCTGTCGAAGAGTCCGCGGGTGGTACTCCGAATCGGCACGCCGGCCTGAGTCAGCTGCTGGTGAAGCTGAGGGATCCGGGGGTCGAGATACGGCCGGTCATCTCGGCCAACGGACTGCACCACTTCAATGAGATCCACCTCGACGGTGTCTTCGTGGCCGACGATCATGTGATCGGCGAGCCCGGCGACGGCTGGAAGCAGGTCACGTCGGAGCTGAGCTTCGAGCGCAGCGGCCCGGAGCGCTTCCTGTCGACGTACAGGCTGGTCGAGGAGATCGCTGGCGACGATCAGGTCGACATCGATGAGGCTGAGCTGGGCCGCATGGTCGGTCGGCTCGGTGGCCTGCACCAGATGTCGCTGTCGGTGGCGACCGCACTGCAGCGCGGCGAGTCCGCCGACGTTCCGGCCGCGTTGGTCAAGGTCCTCGGCACCTCGCTGGAGGGCGACATCGCCGATGTCGCCGATCTGGCGCTTCCGGCGGGAGGTACCGACCAGACCTCTGTCCTGACCCGGCGCGCCGTGGCCCAGCGGCCCGGGTTCACCCTGCGCGGCGGCACGAACGAGATCCTGCGCGGCATCATCGCCCGCGGTCTGGGTATGCGGTGAGCAGCGCGAGCGAAGGAGAGGCCTCCATGGACGAACACACCCTGCAGACCGCCGCGGTCGACGCGGACCTGGTCGCGATGATCCGCGACGTCTTCGACGGCGACGTGACCGACCGGCTGACCGCAGCCGGCGACGGCGTCGTCTTCGACGAAGCGCTGTGGAACCAGCTGGCCGAGCTCGGCCTGGTCGCGTTGACCACGCCGGAGTCCGACGGCGGTTCCGGGGCCGGACTGGCGCAGGCCGCAGCCCTGTACAGCGAGGCCGCCGCCACTGCGCGTCATCTGCCGTTGGCCGAGACCGATCTGCTCGCCAACTGGCTTCTTCGCACGGCCGGTCTGCCGGCGGGTGATCCGACGCTGCCGCGCACCGTCGCCGTTCTCGACGAGAGCGGTCGTGCGTCCGCGGTGCCGTGGATCGGTGCGGCCGCCTCGATCGTGGTCGTACAACGCGGCGCGGGGGCGCCCACCGTCGTCGAGGTCGACGCGGACTCGCTGGCGGCCGTCGCCGAGATCACGCCGGTGCGGTCGAACTCCGGCCAGCCACGTGCGGACCTCCTCCTGACCGGCGCTCTTCCCGCCGGTGTCGATCTGGCCGACGCCGACGCGGTTCTCGACGAACTCGCGGTGCGGGGGTCCCTGGCCCGTGCCGTCCAGTGTGCTGGAGCGTTGCAGAGGGCCGTCGAGCTCGCAGTGGAGCACACCAGCGTCCGCATCCAGTTCGGACGCGCGCTCGCCAAGTTCCAGGCCGTGCAGCAGTTGGTGGCCGACAGCGCCGCCGAATCGGCGCTCGCCCGCGCCGCGGTCGACGCCGCCGTCCTCGAAGCCGCGGACGATCTCCGCGGACCGGCTGCGGTCACGCGCGTCGCCGTGGCCCGCTCGTGCGCCGGACACGCCGCGTCCGTCGTCGTCCGGAACACTCACCAGGCGCTCGGCGCGATCGGCACCACGCAGGAGCACCCGTTGCACCTGTTCACGCTCGCCGCACTCGACTGGCGCAGCGAGTTCGGCACCACGCGGGCGTGGGATCGGGCGCTCGGAGCACTCGTCCGCCAAGAGCCGACTCAGTTGTGGCCGGTGGTGATCGGACAGGCGGAGGCAGCGGCAATACGGCGCTGATCTGTCGCCCGTGTCGGTGGCGCTGAAACTGTGGCATAGCTCATAGGCCGGCCATAAGTTTAGTGGAACAGACTCAACTCTGAGGGTGTTGAATCCACATGAGAGGCCGACTTGAGCCTCGTAGACTTAACTCCGGAAGACCCGGAGAGCTATGCCAACAGAAAGGCGAGTGCAAGTGGACAGCTTCACCCCCACCACCAAGACGCAGGCTGCGCTGCAGGCCGCCGTCCAGGACGCCGCTGCCGCCGGCAATCCGGATGTGCGTCCCGCGCATATCCTCGCCGCGCTCCTCGACCAGACCGACGGAATCGCTTCGCCGCTGCTCAAGGCGGTGGGAGTGGATCCCTCGCACATCCGGACGCAGGCTCGTGACCTGGTCGGCCGTGCGCCCGTCGTGTCCAGCTCGGCGGCCCAGCCGCAGCTCAGCCGCGAATCGATCGCCGCCATCACCGAAGCCCAGAAACTGGCGACGGAGATGGGCGACGAATACGTCTCCACCGAGCACCTGATGGTCGGACTGGCGACCGGCGACTCGGATACGGCCCGGCTGCTCGCCGGCGCCGGCGCCACCCCGGATGCACTGCGGGAGGCCTTCGTCGCCGTCCGCGGCACCGCCCGGGTGACCAGTGAGAACCCGGAGGACACCTATCAGTCTCTGGAGAAGTACTCCACCGACCTGACCAAGCGCGCCCGTGCGGGCGAGCTCGACCCGGTCATCGGCCGGGACAGCGAGATCCGCCGCGTGGTGCAGGTGCTGAGCCGGCGCACCAAGAACAACCCGGTCCTCATCGGTGAGCCGGGCGTCGGTAAGACGGCCATCGTCGAAGGGCTGGCGCAGCGTGTCGTCGCCGGTGACGTGCCGGAGTCGTTGCGCAACAAGACCGTCGTCTCCCTGGACCTGGGTTCGATGGTGGCCGGCGCCAAGTACCGCGGTGAGTTCGAGGAACGCCTCAAGGCCGTGCTCGACGAGATCAAGGCCTCCGACGGCCAGATCATCACCTTCATCGACGAGCTGCACACCATCGTCGGCGCCGGCGCGACCGGCGAATCGGCGATGGACGCCGGCAACATGATCAAGCCCATGCTCGCCCGCGGCGAACTGCGGCTGGTCGGCGCGACCACCCTCGAGGAGTACCGCCAGTACATCGAGAAGGACGCCGCGCTCGAACGCCGCTTCCAGCAGGTCTACGTCGGTGAGCCCTCCGTCGAGGACACCATCGGCATCCTCCGCGGCCTCAAGGACCGCTACGAGGTGCACCACGGAGTCCGCATCACCGACTCCGCATTGGTCGCTGCCGCAACGCTTTCCGACCGCTACATCACCTCGCGCTTCCTGCCGGACAAGGCCATCGACCTGGTCGACGAGGCCGCCTCCCGGCTGCGCATGGAGATCGACTCGCGCCCCGTGGAGATCGACGAGGTCGAGCGCATCGTCCGGCGTCTCGAAGTGGAAGAGGTGGCACTGGAGAAGGAGACCGACGCCGCCTCCAAGGAGCGGCTGGAGAAGCTGCGCGGCGAACTGGCCGATCAGCGGGAGAAGCTCAACGAGCTCAACGCCCGCTGGCAGGGCGAGAAGACCGCCATCGACGCCATCCGCGACGTGCAGGAGGAACTCGAGAAGCTGCGCGGCGAAGCCGACCGCGCCGAACGCGACGGCGATCTGGGCCGGGCCGCCGAGCTGCGGTACGGCCGGGTCCCGGCCCTCGAGAAGGAGCTCGAGGCCGCGATCGAGAAGACCGGCACCGACCCCGACGAGGACACCATGCTCTCCGAGGAGGTGGGACCGGACGCCGTCGCCGAGGTCGTCTCGGCGTGGACCGGTGTGCCCGCGGGCAAGATGCTCGAAGGCGAGACCGCCAAGCTGCTGCGCATGGAGGCCGAACTCGGCAAGCGCGTCATCGGCCAGACCGAGGCCGTCACCGCCGTCTCCGACGCGGTGCGCCGCGCCCGGGCCGGCGTCGCCGACCCGAACCGGCCGCTGGGATCGTTCCTGTTCCTCGGCCCCACCGGCACCGGCAAGACCGAACTGGCCAAGGCGCTCGCCGAGTTCATGTTCGACGACGAGCGCGCCATGGTCCGTATCGACATGAGCGAGTACGGCGAGAAGCACAGCGTCGCCCGGCTCGTCGGCGCCCCTCCCGGGTACGTCGGCTACGAGGCCGGCGGCCAGCTCACCGAATCGGTGCGCCGCCGCCCCTATACGGTGGTGCTCTTCGATGAGGTGGAGAAGGCGCACCCGGATGTCTTCGACGTCCTGCTGCAGGTCCTCGACGAGGGCCGGCTGACCGACGGTCAGGGCCGCACGGTGGACTTCCGGAACACCATCTTGATCCTGACGTCCAACCTCGGCGCCGGCGGCGACCGCGACCAGGTGATGGCAGCCGTGCGTGCGGCCTTCAAGCCGGAGTTCATCAACCGTCTCGACGACGTGGTGATCTTCGACGCGCTGAGCCCTGAGCAGTTGGTGTCCATCGTCGACATCCAGATCGACAACCTGGCCGCCCGCCTCGAACAGCGGCGCCTGCACCTGCAGGTCACGCCCAAGGCCAAGGAATGGCTGGCCGAGCGCGGCTTCGATCCGCTCTACGGCGCGCGGCCGCTGCGCCGGCTGGTCCAGCAGGCGATCGGCGACCAGCTCGCCAAGGCGCTGCTGGCCGGTACCGTCCGCGACGGCGACACAGTCCCGGTCAACGTCAGCGCCGACGGCGAGTCGCTGATCGTCGGCTGACACGCTGACTCTGCGGCCCGCAGACGCAACGGCTCCGCACCCGATGGGTGCGGAGCCGTTGCGCCGGCCACTTCGTCTCGTAGGCGACAGTCCCGCACCGGTTCTCCGGTGCGGGACTGTCGTGGTCGGTGGGTGACGAGCGTCAGGCGAAGGTGCCGCCCTGGCTCGGATCCACGTTCTGCTGCCGGCGGGTCAGCGACACCACGAGCAGAGCGAGCGCGATCGCCGCGGGCAGGAAGACGGACGCCCCGTTGGTGCCGTACTTGTCGAGCGAGAAGCCGATCGCACCGCCGCCGGCGAATCCGAGCAGAGTGAGGAAGAAGATCCCCGACCACTTCAGATTCGGTTCGCCGTTGATGCCCTTCTTGGAGAAGAAGGACTGCCTTGGAGAAGAAGGACTGCACCAGGAAGTTGAACGCCATCTGCACCACGAAGGTCACCGCCACGTTGCCGTAGAGCATGCCGTGGTTCTTGTGGAAGGCGTTGCCCTGGGCGCCGGCGACGAAGCTGATCGCCACCGCGATCCACTGCGCGGTCATGTCGTGGTCCTTGCCGAAGTCCAGCACGTTCGCGGTGTCGTGCGGATTGGTGCCGACGATCGTCAGCGCCAGGATGCCCAGAACGATCAACAGCACGGTCATCGACGTGAGCACCGCATTGGTGAAGTTGCGGCCGCGCCGCAGATACGAGGTCATCAGCACACCGCACACCGCCGACCCCAGACCGAAGGCCAGCACCGAGATCGCCGGGAAGGCGAACTTGGCCCAGTTACCGTCCACCAGCCAGTACCCCATCGACACCACGCTGCCGGATTGCACCGTGGAGAAGGTCGACGAGTTGGTCAGCGTCCAGGCGTTCATCGAGCCGGCCATCATGGCCAGCAGGAAGCCGACGATCGGCAACTCCATCAGCGGAAAGCGCACCGTCTCCGGTGCGCGTCGATCACCTTGGTTGGACTTGTCATTGCCTCCCCCTCAGAAGACGTCAGCAGCCCGGGGCGGTTGATGCCCGGGCTGTTCCGGTGAAGCAGATCCCCCGACCGCCCGCACCGGCGCCAGCGCGTCGGTGATGGCGACGAAGCGAGACAGATGCTCGCCGAGCACCTCGGCCGCGACCGCGGTGTCCGCGATCTTGCCGTGTGCCAGTACAAAACTCAGCCCGTACGGATTGCCGTCGAGCTTGTTCATGGTGGCGCTCGCCGTACTCGGCGGCACCAGCACGCAGCCCCACGCCGCACCGACAGCGTTGAGGTCGTCGACGACCCGCTCCTGACCGGCGTGGGCGAACGCCGACGTGGCCATCGCGGTGAACGTCTTGTTCAGATAGGCGCCGGCCACCGCAGCGTCGTGGTTCTCGTCGATGAACGCCTTGATCGACGCCGACAACAGACCCGTATGCGACGGTGAGGCGACCACGAAGCCGTCCGCCCAGTCCAGATCGGCGGGCGTGGCGAGCTGCTCGTGTGCCGCAGCCGGCTGCACGTCCTGCGGGAGCGCCACCTCGGGCACCCGCCGGGTGCGCACCTCGGCGCCCGTGGCGGCCAGTGCCGTCTCGGTGAGCCGGGCCAGCTCGGCATTGGCGCCGAACAGGCTGGAGAACACGATCAGAATGCGCGCCACGGTCAGTCCTGGATCTTGGACTGGTCGTACCAGATCACCGGCGCCGGCTTGTCGTCGGCGGGCAGCGACTCGACGAACTGTGCCGTGACGTTCAGGTGATCGGCGACGATCTGCGCCGGGTTCGACGCCGCCACTTGCGGGCCGAGATGTCCGAGTACTCGGGGTATTTGAAGACCTCGACGAAGATGAGCTTCTCGGTGCCGATGTTCTGCGCGTAGTGACCGGCGACCAGCGGAACGATGCCGACGTCCCCGGCGTGGAAGTCGAAGGTCCGGGACAGCCCGTTCGAATCGAAGACGGTCATCCGGGCATCGCCCTGGATGTAGTACTGCCACTCCGCCGCCTTCGGATGCCAGTGCAGCTCCCGCATGCCGCCCGGCTCCACCTCCACGAAGGCCGCCGAGATGGTCTTGGCGGCGGGGAAGGTGTTGACGTCGACGATCCGGACGCGGCCGGCCTCCGACTCGATCGGTTCGACGTCCTCCATGTGCAGCGTGACCGGGGAGGGCACGGTCCCGTCGGGAACCGGCCGGTTCACCTCGCTGATCGGGCCCGGCAGCGCCGCGGAGAAGATGTACTTCTCCTGCTTCGGGAAGACGCTGATCTCGCCCTCCGTCTTGCGGAAGTTGGCGGCCACCACATCCTGCGGCGTGTGCGCGAACCAGTCGGAGAGCAGGAAGGTGAAGTTCTCGGAGAAGTCCGGGTCGGAGAACACCAGCAGGAACTCGACGCCGTCTTCGAGGCCCTGGATCGAGTGAGGCAGACCGGCCTCGAAGTTCCAGATATCGCCCGCCTTCACGTCGTCGATGAAGGAACGGCCGTGCTCGTCGATGGCGGTCACCCGGCAGCTGCCGACGAGGACCAGACCCCACTCGGCTTCCTTGTGCCAGTGCAGTTCCCGGTAGGCGCCCGGCTCGAGCGCCATGTTCACACCGGCTACGTCCAGCGATGCGGGGATCTCGCGGTTGGTCACCTCGCGGGCCCAGCCGCCCTGCTCGAGACGCTGGTGCGCGTCGGAGAAGGAGTACTTCAGATTCGCCATGGTGCCGTGGTCGGTGGCCGGCGGCACCATGATGTCGGGGTTCTCCCGGTCGCGCCAGATATCGCGTGGGCCCAGTTCCAGCCAGCCCTTGTTGTCTGAGGGGCGCACCGGTTGCGGCGTATCAGCGTTGCTGATCAATTCCTCCGGAGGTCGAGAACGATCGGCGATGCAGGATGCCGGAGGGCTGCGGGCTGAGTCCCCCCGGACACATCCGGGATATACGACGTTTGGGACATGGCGTCAGCGCAACCACGGGAATGCATATGAACAGGTGAGTAACACTTCCGGACAGCTGGGTAGGGTTGTTCCGGTTAGTGACTCCGTTGCCCCTGAGACCGCCATGACCGTGTGGTCGGCCCCGAATCCGTTCGGCGAGCCCACCGCCTTCGCCCTGGTCCATCCGGTCGGCGCCGCCGACGATGGGACGCTCGCCGAGGTGATCACCGGACTCGGACTCAAACGCCTCGACGCCGACGGCGACATCCTGCCCATCGGTACCGACCACCTCTACGCCTCACTGCGGGCGCTGCGCGTGGAACTGTGCACTCCCGAAGGCATCTGGCTCAGCCACCCGGTGACCGACGAATGGACCGGCTGCGCGATCGGCCGCCGCTACATCGTGCTGGCCGTCGGCACCGAACCGCTGGTCGACGACGCCGGACCGGACGAGATCTCGGCCTACCTCGCCCGGCGCGAGAGCGTCTATTCGGCGCTGGTCAAGATCCGGGTTCGCTTCGAACAGAACTGACCGCACCGGCCGCCACGCCGAGCGCGGTGGTCAAGGCGCCCAAGGGATCTCGCTGCCCGGGCGGTGGTGCGGGCGGCGGCGCGTAGTCGGGCAGCACCGCCGGAACCGATGCCGGATCGGCGAGCCGTTGGAGCTCCCGCGCGGTCAGGGAGAAGTCGAGACCGTTGCCTGCGGGGAACTCGCGCGGCGCACCGTCCGGCTGCGCCTCGTCGTCGGTTCCGGCGACCGCGAGCTCGATCCGAAGCACCCGCAGATCACCGCCCTCGAAGACCTCCGCCGAATCGTGGCTGAAGTGCCGCAGTTCCGCGGCCGGGCGAGCGATGCCGGCGAGCGCGGGGGCGTCGTCGAGCCCGACCTCCGCCGAAGCACCGGGCCGGACCAGGCTCTGCCAGGTGGCCAGGACCTGTGCCGGCGCCCGCCGGTCACCGAGTCCGAGCCGGACCCGGATGGGGTGCCGGGTCCGGTTGGTCACCTCGGCGGCGGACTCGGTGAGCCGGACATGGAAGACGTCGGAGGCCCGGAAGGAGGGCGCCCGGAACGAGGACGCCGCCGACTCACGGACCGGCCGCGGCGCGGCGGCGGCACTGCCGGTCTGCATGCCGAGAGTCAGCTCCACCATGGCGACGAACTGGGCGGCCAGCTCCGGTCCGTAGCGCGCAGTGATCAGCTCGTGCACCACCACGACGTCGGCATCGGGATGTGCCGCAAGGAGTCCGGACGGTCCGTCGATTCCCGGAACCGCGGGCGTGACGATCATCGCCGGTCTGCTGTCGAGGGTGTGCAGGGCGCGCAGCGGATGCGCCGTCGGCAGCTCGCGCCAGCCGGCGGTCGCCGCGCGGGCGGTCGCCCGCGCCGGTTCGTCGCCCTCGAACGACGCGGACCGTCCGCACGCGTTCAGATGGATCACTCTGCGGCCAGCGGCCGCGGCCAGGCTCGCTGCGACGTGTGCCTCCAGGCCGGTGCCGGCGCCGGTGGTGAGAGCAGCGCGACGGGTCCGCGCAGCGGCGCGGCCGATGCCGGGATCACCTGCAGAACAACGGGTCCGGCGTCGTATCGGTAGGTGCCCACGGCCGGCCCGGTCACCAGCCACGGGGATTCCACGGACTCCTCGACCAGGGTCAGTCCGAGGCCGGTGAGCCGCTCGCGGGCGGCAGCGGAGACCTCGGCACTCACTTCCGCTCGGATCGCCATGGGCACAGACTATCGGTGCTTGCGGCCACTGGCGGCCCTTCGCTGCGCGTACCGTCGAGCCATGACCGTCACCGTCAAGGACATCGCCGAGGCGAAGTACGTGCTCCTGACCACCTACCGCGGCTCCGGGCGCCCGGTGGCGTCGCCGCTCTGGGCGGTCCGCGACGGCGACGACCTGCTCATGTGGACCGGTGCCGACTCTGCCAAGGTGTCCCGGCTACGCCGGGACAACCGGGTGCTGGTGCAGGCCTGCGATGCGCGCGGACGCACCGTCTCCGGCCCGCAGGTGGCCGGGGTGGCGGTGATCGAGCCGCCGGAGCACGTAGCCGGGCTGATCGCCCGCAAGTACGGGCTGCCCGGGCGGATCGCGCTGCGCACGAGCGGCCTGCGCCACCGCGGCGGCGGGAGCGTCGCACTCCGGATCCGCGACGTGGTCTGACGCCGCCGACGAGGCCGCCGGTGGCGCTAGCATCGGGGACCATGCAGGCAACAGTGATCGTCTCTGGTGGCACCGGCGGATTGGGCTCGGCGGTCACCGCCCGGCTCCTCGACGACGACTGGCGGGTGGTGGTGCCGTACACCGATCCCGGTGGCCTCGATCGGCTCCCCGCGTCGCCGGGGCTGGTCACCGTCCAGGCCGACCTGCTCGACGAGGCCGGCGCCGCCGCCGTCGTCGAAATCGCGTCCGGTGACCCCTATGCCCCGCTCACGGCGCTGGTGAATCTGGTGGGCGGCTTCGGCATGGGCGAGAAGGTGGGCCACACCCCCGTGGCGGACTTCGACGCCCTCATGCGGCTGAACGTGCGTCCGCTGCACCTGCTCAGCCACTTCGCGCTCCCGCAGATCGCGGCGGCCGGCGGCGGCTCGGTGGTCGGCGTCTCGGCCAAGGCCGCGTTCAATCCGTTCCCCAAAGCGGCCGGCTACATCACCTCGAAGGCGGCGGTGTGGGCCTTCATCAGCGCCGTCGCCGCCGAGTACGCCGAGGACGGCATCCGGGCCAATGCGATCCTGCCGTCGGTGATCGACACCCCCGGCAACCGCGAATCGCAGCCGGGTGCCGACCGGGCCGGCTGGGTCTCGCCTGAGGCGATCGCCAAGGTCGTCGCCTTCCTGGTCTCCGAGGATGCGGCGGCGGTCACCGGCGCCCAGATCCCGGTCCCGGGGGTCGCCGGCCACCGCTGACCCTTCGCTATCCGTCCTCGGGCCGCCGGGTTCCATTCCCGGCGGCCCGTTGCTGTTCGGGGGTTGTGCGGCTCCGGCCCGGCTCCTAATATGAACCTAATTCAGAAATGGGTATGGCAACCCTTACTTATTGGGAAACGCATGACCACCACGGAAGCGGCGTCGCCGGCGACGACCCCGGACGATCACCTCGAGGCGGTCGCGGCGCAGGCCCGCGAACAGCAGAAGGCCGATGCCGCCGCACTCAAAGACCTGATGGCGCCGGTCCGGCTCCCGCTGATGATCGGCCGGCTGCTCGCGGTCGTGTCCGGTCTGCTCGCGGTGGTCCCGTACATCGCCCTGGTGCACATCGGTGACACCCTCATCGACGCCGGCCGCAGCGGTGAGACCGTCGACCGTGACAGCGTCGACCGCTGGATCATGATCCTGGTCGGCGCCTTCGCGCTGCGGCTGCTCATCTACTTCGTGGCCCTGGCGATCACCCACTTCGCCGACATCACGCTGGGGCACCTGATCCGGCAGCGGATGGTCCACCGCTTCGCCCGGACCCCGCTCAACTGGTTCACCGCCACCAACTCGGGGCGGATCCGCAAAGGTCTGCAGGACGACATCACCGCGGTACACCACCTGATCGCCCACCAGCCCGTCGACGGCACCCAGGCCGTTGTCATGCCGTTCGCGCTGATGGTCTACGCCTTCGTCGTGGACTGGCGGCTCGGTCTGCTGGCGATCGCCACGGTCCCGATCTACGCCGCCGCCATGGCGATCAGCCTGCGGGGGATGGGTGAGAAGACCGTCCAGATGGATCAGAAGCTCGGCGTGGTCTCGGCCCGCATGGTCGAGTTCGTCACCGGCATCACCGTCGTCAAGGCCTTCGGGCGGACCGGTCGCGCGCACCGGGCCTATCAGCAGGCCGCCGACGAGTTCGAGCGCTTCTACTACGACTGGGTGCGGCCGCTGATCACCGTCTCCTCGGCGGGCAGTTCCCTGCTGGCCGCCCCGCTGGTGCTGCTGATCAACATCGGCGGCGGCACCTGGCTGGTCTACCACGGCTACGTCAGCGCCGCCGACGTGCTCGCCACCTCGCTGATCGCCCTGCTGATCCCGTACGGAATCGAGGTGCTGACGAGCTCGACCTGGTCGGCGCAGCTGGCCGGCGCCGCCGCGACCCGGCTCACCGGACTGCTGCAGACCCCGGTGCTGCCCGACGACGGGATCCGCGCCGAGCCGGTCGGGCACGACGTCGTCTTCGATCACGTCGGCTACTCCTACCGGGAACACTCTTCCGGGGACCATGCTTCTGGGGACCGCACCGCCAGCGGCGAGCAGGCCGAGCCGGCGCTGCGCGAGGTCTCCTTCGAACTCCGCGAGGGCACGGTCACCGCCCTGGTCGGCCTGTCCGGCTCCGGCAAGTCCACCATCGCCACCCTGCTGGCCCGGTTCGACGATCCGGATTCGGGCGAGATCCGTCTCGGCGGCGTCCCGGTGGCTCAGATCGACGACCTCTACCGGCACGTCGGCTTCGTGCTGCAGGATCCCCAGCTGCCGTCGATCTCCTTGCGCGACAACATCTCTCTCGGCCGGCCCGAGGCCACCGACGATCAGATCCGGGCGGCCGCCCGGACCGCCCGCATCCTCGACGAGATCGAGGCGCTGCCCAACGGCTTCGACACCGTCTACGGCGCCGACTCGGGGCTGTCGGGCGGGCAGGCCCAGCGCGTCGCCATCGCCCGCGCGGTGCTCATGGACACCCCGGTGCTGATCCTCGACGAGGCCACCGCACTGACCGATCCGGAGAGCCAGCACCAGATCCAGCAGGCGCTCAGCGATCTCGCCCGCGGCCGGACCGTGCTGCTGATCGCGCACCGGCCCGAGGCGATCAAGGGGGTCGACCAGATCGTGCTGATCGACCGCGGACAGGTGGTGGCCACCGGCACCCACGACGAACTGCTCGACCAGCCCGGCTACGCCCACCTCTGGCGATCGACCACGGCTGCACCGCCCGCCGCGCCCGGCACCGATACAGGAGCGCACCGATGACCCTTCCGCTGATCGACATCATCCCCCGCATCAAGCGGATGATCTTTGCGCCGGAAAAGCTCCGTCCCGCCCTGGCCGTCGCCGCGACGGCCGGACTCCTCGAAGGGCTCGCGCTGGCGGCTCTGCTGCCGGCGATCAGCGCCCTGGCCGCCGACGAAGCCACCTGGGGGCTGGGCGTGGCCGGCTGGCTGTGGGTCTTCGCCGGCCTCGCCGCCGTCGGCTTCCTGGTCAACTACTGGCAGAACCAGCGCACCTACGCGATCGCATTGGACTTCCTCGACAGCATCCACCGCTTGGTGGGCGATCAGGTCGCCAAACAGCCCCTCGGCTGGTTCGCCCGTCCTCTGGCCGGGCGTCTGTCGCGGATGGTCTCCTCCGAGCTGATGATGGCCGGCGAGATCTACGCGCACATGATCGGCCCGCTGATCTCGCGCACCACCTCGGCGATCGTCATCGTGGTGGCCGCCTGGTTCTGGAATCCGCTGCTCGGGCTGATCCTGACGATCGCGGTCCCGGTGTTCGTGCTGATCACCCTCGCGTCCACGGCGCTCCTCCGCCGAAGCACCGCGATCCACGAACCCGAGGAGATCAACCTGGCCGACCGCATCGTGGAGTTCGCGCACTGCCAGGGCGCACTGCGCTCCTGCGGCCGCAGCGACGACTTCGCGCCGCTGACCACCGCCCAGCGGGACACCCACCGGGCGCGGCGGCGGGCGCTGTGGATCGAGACGGGCGGCCGGCTGCTCTCGGGCATGGTCACCCAGGGCGTGGTGGTCGTGCTGATCACCGTCACCGGCTCGCTCGCCGTCGACGGCTCCCTCGAACCGGTGCCGGCGCTGGCCTTCATCGGTCTGGCGCCGCGCTTCACCTCCACTCTCTCGGCGATCACCGACGGCGCGATGAGCCTGGAGTCCCGTCGCCCGCTGCTCGACGCGATCGACGAGGTGCTCACCGCGCAGCCGCTGCCCGAGCCGTCGTCGCCGGCGGTGCTGACCGACCCGGGAGCTGTCGAACTGCGCGGGGTGAGCTTCGCCTACCGGCCCGGCGAGCGGCCGGCCGTCACCGACGTCTCCCTGACCGTGCGGCCCGGCACGATGGTCGCGCTGGTGGGGCCGTCGGGCAGCGGCAAGACCACCGTGGCCCGGCTGATCAGCCGGTTCTACGACGCCGACGCGGGCGAGGTGTCCGTGGGCGGGGTGCCGGTCACCGAGCAGACCGCCGAGCAGCTGATGGGCCAGCTGTCCATGGTCTTCCAGGACGTGTACCTGTTCGACGACACCCTCGAGGCCAACATCGCGGTGGGCCGCGAGGACGCCTCCCCGGCACAGATCCGGGCCGCCGCCGATCTGGCCGGGGTCACCGAGATCGCCGAGCGGCTGCGCGGTGGCTGGACCGCGCCGGTGGGGGAGGGCGGCAAGGCGCTCTCCGGCGGTGAGCGGCAGCGGGTGGCGATCGCCCGCGCCCTGCTCAAACAGTCGCCCATCGTGCTGCTCGACGAGGCCACCTCGGCACTGGATCTGGAGAACGAGGCCAATGTGGTCGCCGCCGTCGAACAGCTGCGCCGGCAGGCCACGGTCGTGGTGATCGCTCACCGGCTGGGCACCATCGCCGCCGCCGACCGGATCGTGGCCTTCGGCGACGACGGGCGGGTGCAGGCACAGGGCACGCACGACGAACTGCTCGCGCAGGACGGAACCTATGCCCGCTTCTGGCGCCGGCTCCACGACGCCCAGGGGTGGCAGCTCACCGGCGCCTGAGCGGTCGACGAGTTCCGGCGACTACTCTGATCTCATGCCTGAGTCACCGGTGACCCGCACGTCCGGCCCGGTGGCCGGCGGGCGGAAAGTGGGCCGCAAACCCGCGTTCACCGCCGACGACGCGGTGGCCGCCGCGGTCGCCGAGGGCATCGACCGGTTCACCCTGTCGGCCGTCGCCCAGCGGCTCGGAGTGGTGACGGCTGCGCTGTACCGGATCTTCCCGTCGCGCGACGATCTGGTCCTGGCCGCCCTGGATCAGGCCGGCTCGACCCTCGCGCTGCCCGAACCGGGCTCCCCGTGGCGTCAGACGCTGCGGCTCTGGGCCGACGAATGCTGGCGGGTCTGCGAGGACTACCCGGGCCTGTCGCGCCTGGTGTACACCTTCCCGATCGCCCCGACGCGGATCGATCACGTCTTCACCGCCTACGCCGACAACCTTGCCGCGCAAGGGAAGACGGCCGGTCAGGCGCGGTTCGCGCTGGACATGCTCGGCGACACCGTCTTCACCTCGCATATGGGCGCCGAATCGATGCGGGCACTGCACGGCGGCGGCAAGACCGGACTGGACGTGCTCCGCGAGGCGGTGGGCGACGCCGACGTCTTCTACCGCCCGGACGACTCCTGGGCCGGGCGCGAGGTTGCCGACACCAAGATCGACTTCATCCTCACCGCCCTGGAACACGACTGGCCGGAGTTCTGAACCCGGTCGCCTTGCCGGATCGCCCCGCAGCTAACCGAGCAGCGCCACTGCGGCGAGCACATAGGCGCGGGCGGCGGTCACCAGCTCGGTGATCGACACCGACTCGTCGGGCTGGTGCGCCTGCCCGTTGATGTCGCCGGGGCCCATCACCACCGTCGGCACACCCCAGTCGCGGGCGATGTAGCCGCCGTCGCAGGCCGCGCTCCAGCCGCCCACCGACGACGATCCGCCGGCCGCCCGCACCGCGTCGGCGGTCGCGGTGACCAGCCGGTGGTCCGCCGCGGTGGCGAAGCCGGGCATCTCCATGGTGGGCCGGACGGTCACCGTGACCCCGTCGCCGTCGATCCCGGCCTCACTGATCGCGGTGGCCAGATCGGCGGCGATCACCGCCGCCGATTCGCCCGGCATGAGCCGCCGGTCCACGCCGAGCGAGCAGTTCGGGGCGACCACCGAGATGCCCTGTCCGCCGGAGATCAGGCCCACGTTCCAGGTGCCGAAGCCCAGCAGCGGATCGGGCTGCGCGGCCATCGCCGCCTGATCCTCGCCGATCAGCGCGATCACCGCGGCCGCGGCCTCGATGGCGCTGACCCCGTCGGACGGGCGACCGGAATGGGCGGCGCGGCCGGTGATCTCGATGTCGAGGTACGAGGCCCCGCGGCAGCCGCGCACCACCTGCAGGCCGGTCGGCTCCGCCACGATGCAGCCGGCGAAGGGAAGCGGCGGCGGCGCCGAGACCAGCGTCCGCGAACCGAGGTTGAGCTCCTCCTCGTCGACGGTCACCGCCAGCTGCACCGGACCGGACAGCTCGATCCCGAGCTCGCCGGCCCCGCTCAGCACGGTCATCGCGGCCACGGCGGCGGCGAGCCCACCCTTCATGTCGGTGGTGCCGCGGCCGATCAGCCGGTCGCCGTCGCGGCGCACCCGGAACGGGTCGCCGCTCCAGTCCGGTCCGGCCGGCACCACATCGGAATGACCCAGCAGCAGCAGGCCCGGCCCGGGGGCGGAACCGCCGATCGTGGCCAGCAGATTGGGGCGCTGCGGGGCCGCCTCTTGCAGTGTCACCGCGAAGCCGGCCCGCTCACAGGCCTCCTGCAGCACGGCCACCGCCGCGCCCTCGGTGCCGCCCGGATTGACGCTGGGCGTCTGAACCAGAGCGGTGGTCAGTGCCACCAGTGCGTCCGCGTCGACCCGGTCGGCGAGCGCCTGCGCGGCGCGACCCGGCCCTGCCTGCATCCGTCTGGCCACCTTTCGCGCGTCCGTGAACCTCGTCCCACCGGGAGACCCGGCTGAGCCCGGAAGTCCCACGCAGGGCCCCTGGATAGTAGGCTACCCGTGATGACCACTGTGATCTTCTTCGTGATTGCGGCCCTCGCGCTGGTGGGCGCCGCCGTGCTGCTCTGGCTCGACCGTAACCGGTCCGAGCAGGTGCATCACCAGCGCGCGGTGTGGGGAGAGAAGCACTCCTTCAAGTTCCGCGACTCCGACGCCAAGCTGCGCACCGCATTCCACCGCGCAGCGATGGACGTCCCGGGGCACCTGCAGGTCCGCGATGTGGCGTACGGCGTCTACGAGGGCGCCGAGACCGTCGTCTTCGACATCGACGAGACCTCGACGATCATCGCCGTGCGCCGGCCCGCCGCCTCCTCGGTGACCGTGGATCTGCGGTACGAGGACGTGCTGGCACCGGCCGAGGACGATGTGGACCTGCTCGGCGCGATGGGCTCGCGGGTGATGTTCGCCAGCAATCTCGACGCCGCCCGCCGGATCTGCGACCGCCGGATGGTCACCCTGGCCACCACGGCGCCGTCGTACATCGAGATCCTCTGGAACGAAGGCAACTGGGCGCTCGGCGCACTGCCGCTGACCACCGACGACGAGCGACTCGACACCGCCCTCGACGTGGTCCGCCGGTTCGCCGACCTGCTGCGGGTGCTGCCGCCGACGGTGGATCCGCAGGACGCGCCCGATCCTCGCGATCCGCACGGACCGATCACCGCCGGGATGGCGGAGGAGAAGACGGACTCGATGCGCGACGAGGCGCGGCGACGCCGGGCCACCGGCGCTGCGCCGTCGCCCGAACCGGCCCCCGAGCCGGCACCTGCCCGCCGGCCGTCGGCGCTCGACGCCACCCCGCGCCCGGCCGGACCGGGTGCCGCCGATCCGCGCGGCCCCCGCCCGGCGCCCGCGCCCCGGCCCTCACCGCTGCGCCGCCCGCCCATGGAGCAGTCCCGCCCCGATGTGCCTCGGCAGGACCTGCCGCCCACGCCCGACCCGCGGGAGCAGTGAATGCCTGACGTCGACGCCGCCCAGCGGGCACGTCTGGCCGAGCTCGTCACCGAACTGTCGGTGGTGCACGGCCGGGTGACCCTCTCCTCCGGCAAGGAGGCCGACTACTACGTGGATCTGCGCCGGGCCACTCTGCACCACGAGGCCTCCCGGCTGATCGGTGCGCTGATGCGCCAGCTGACGGCGGACTGGGACTATGCGGCCGTCGGCGGGCTCACCCTGGGCGCCGACCCGGTGGCCACGTCGATCATGCACGCCGACGGCGAGCCGATCGACGCCTTCGTGGTCCGCAAGGCGGCCAAGGCACACGGCATGCAGCGCCAGATCGAGGGCCCGGACATCACCGGCCGCCGGGTGCTGGTGGTCGAGGACACCTCCACCACCGGGGCCTCCCCGTCGCAGGCCGTGCAGGCGGTCCGCGAGGCCGGCGCCGAGGTGGTCGGCGTGGCCACCGTGGTCGACCGGGCGACCGGCGCCGACGAGGTGATCACCGCCCTCGGGGTGCCCTACCGCTCGCTGCTGGGCCTGGCCGATCTCGGTCTGGCCTGATCCGCACGCCGGTGCTCGAGTGACCGGACCGCAACGGCCCCAAGCCGATTCGTCGCAGCAGGAATCGGTCCAGCAGGACGAGGGCGCCGGGCCCACCGAGTGGCACACCGGCATCACTCCGCCGGTCGGGGTGGGTCCGTGGGCCCGAGAGCGTGGCGGGCCGGTGCCGACCGATCCCCGGTACGACCCGCAGCTGCTCGCCGAGGGGGACCGGCGCAATGTGGTCGACGACTACCGGTACTGGTCGCGGGAGGCCATCGTGGCCGACCTCGACACCCGCCGGCACCGGTTTCACGTGGCCATCGAGAACTGGGGTCACGATGCGAACATCGGCACGGTGGTGCGCACCGCCAATGCCTTCCTCGCCGCGGAGGTGCACATCGTGGGGCGCCGACGCTGGAATCGCCGCGGTGCCATGGTCACCGACCGCTATCAGCACATCCGGCATCACGGGACGGTCGCCGAGCTGCGCGCCTGGGCTGAGGGCAACGGCCTGGCCCTGGTCGCCGTCGACAACACTCCCGGTGCCGTGCGGCTCGAGGAGACGCAGCTCCCGCGTGACTGCGTCCTGCTCTTCGGTCAGGAAGGGCCGGGGGTGAGCGCCGACGCCGTCGACGCCGCCGACCTCACCGTCTCCATCGCCCAGTTCGGTTCCACACGGTCGATCAACGCCGGGGTGGCGGCGGGCGTCGTCATGCACGCCTGGATCACCGCCCACGCCGATCTCTCGCAGGCCTGGTAGCCGATCGGGCCGGCGGGCACCTTCCGTTTCCGCGACTCCTCGATTCCGGCATCGCCGAATCTCGGCACGGAATATTCAGTGCCTCAATCGATTCCATTTCTATGTGAAGTGGAACATAGTCGCCGGTTCGGTGTGCTCCAACACTCACCAATACGTATCTCTCACTGTAAGTTACTGCTCGGTAAATACAAACCGAGTATTCCTGTGTCATTCATACGGGACGCCGTGAGGGGAGTTTCTGATGACCGTTACCCGCCGCAGTCTGCTCGCCGGAAGCGCTGCCGCCGGCGCGGCTCTGGCCCTGGGGCAGACGACCGCAGCGCCGACGGCAGGACGGGCCGGTGCGGCCCCGGGGCGGGTGCGCACCACGCGGGAGGATCACCGCGTGGTGGTGGTCGGTTCCGGTTTCGGCGGCGGCGTCAGCGCCTTGAGACTCACCCAGGCGGGTGTGCCGGTGCTGCTACTCGAACGCGGCCGGGAGTGGAAGACCGGGCCCAACGCACGGACCTTTCCCAGTCCGGCCGCACCGGACAAGCGGATGCTCTGGCACCGCAGCGCCGCACAGCTCTTCGGCCGGCCGATGGACGTGGAACCGTATGTGGGACTGATCGACACCATCGTCGGTGACAACATCACCGCCCTGGCTCCGACCGGACTCGGCGGCGGCTCGCTGATCTACCAGGGGATGTCGCTCGAACCGGCTCAACACGTCTTCGAGGAGTTCCTTCCCGCCGCGCTGAACTGGGAGCGGATGCACGCCGTGCACTACCCGCGGGTGGCGAAGATGCTCGGCCTGGAGGTGGCCCCGGACCGCCTGGTGCGCGCCCGCCAGTACGCCGCCGCCCGGATCTTCGCCGCCCGCGCCCGGGCCGCCGGCCTGCCCGTCAGCAAGATCCCGATGCCCATCGACTGGCGCTTCGCCGAAGCGGAGCTGGCCGGCCGGATGCGTCCCTCCTACACCGACGGCTCGGGTGCCCTCGGCGTGAACAACGGCGGCAAGCACAGCGTGGACGTCACGTATCTCAAGCAGGCGAAGGCCACCGGGAGGCTGGAGATCCGCACCCTGCACGAGGTGACCGACGTCTCGCGCACGGCCGGCGGCCGCTGGCGGCTGCGGGTAGACCGCACCGACCTGACCGGTCGCGTCCTCGAGCACCTGATCATCACCACCGGCGCCCTCATCCTCTCCGCCGGGAGCCTGCATTCGACGCGGATACTGGTGCGGGCCCGGGCCACCGGCGCGATCAGCGATCTGCCCGACGCCGTCGGTCAGGGCTGGGGCACCAACGCCGACCGGATCTACACCTGGACCTCGCCGACCGACGACTTCGGTGCCGTGCAGGGCGGGCCGGTGGTGTACGGCAGCCTCAACTGGAAGGACGCGACGAGTGCCCATGCGGTGATCCAGGCGTCCATCCCGTCGGTGGGGATGGACGCGCATACCACCATGATGGTCGGCTACGGCGTCAGCCGGGACCGCGGCGGCTTCCGCTACGACGCGGCGCGTGACGAGGCCGTCCTGCACTGGCCCAAGAACGGCGATGCCGCGATCCAGTGGGGCACATTCATCGGACGGCCGGCCGGATCGCCGGACCGCAGGGCATACTCACCGACACCAACGCGGTGGCCAACAGCACCTGGCATGCACTCGGCGGTGCCTGCATGGGCACCGCCTGCGACCTGGCCGGACGGGTCCACGGACAGCGCGGTCTCTACGTGATCGACGGCGCGCTGCTGCCCGGCACCGCGGCCGCCTGCAATCCGTCGATGACCATCGCCGCGGTCGCCGAGCGGGCACTCGACGAGATCGTCGCACAGGATGTGGGCGCGCTGATCTGAGTCGACGCAGCCCGGGACCGATATAAGAGTGTCGAATCGACCCGCCGTACGCGGGTCGATTCGACACTCCTGTCTATCGGACGGGTGGCCGGCTCAGACCTCGTCGGTGCGGGGCTCCTCGGGCAGCGGCACCGGGATCTCCTTGCCCCGGTTGCGGCGCCGGCGGATCGCCTCGAAGACCATCGGCAGGATCGACACCAGCACGATCGCGATGAAGATCGGCTCGATCAGCTTCTGCACGATCTCGAACTGGCCGAGCCAGAAGCCGAGCAGCGTGATGCCGGCGCCCCACACGATGGCGCCGACGACGTTGTAGATCACGAAGACCGGGAAGCGCATCCTGGCGGCGCCGGCGACGATCGGAGCCAGGGTGCGCACGATCGGTACGAACCGGGCCAGGAAGATGGTGATCGGCCCACGCTGCTCGAAGAAGGCATGCGCCTCGTCCAGGTAGCGCTGCTTGAGGAAGCGGGCGTTCGGTTTGAACATCGACGTGCCCATGTACCGGCCGATCCAGTAGCCGATCTGACCGCCGATGACCGCGGCGACCGGAACGAAGATCATCAGCGACCACAGCTGGAAGTTCGCGTCCTCGACCTTCGACGCGTGCTCACCGGCCTGACCGGCGGCGATCAGTCCGGCCACGAAGAGCAGCGAGTCACCCGGCAGGACCGGGAAGAGCACACCCGACTCGATCAGGATGACCAGCAGCAGACCCCAGAACGCCCAGGCACCGAAGTAGCCGATGAGGTTGTAGGGATCCATGAAAGCGGGCATCAGAGCCACGTTGGTGGCGGCCTCGGCATGCAGAAGCGGGGTCACGAGCAACGAGGATACCCGCCGTAACCTGGGAGGCTCCTTAAGGTGCGACGGGCTCGCGGCTCGCCCGGCCGCCGTCGCGGCCCGGTGCCGCGGCCGCCGCGTCCCGGCCGGCGAGGCGGCGCTAAGCCAGCGCGACCGCCGCGACCAGGGCCGCACCCACTGCGAACAGTCCGACTGCGAGCGGCCAATCGTCGCCCGCCGCCAGCGCCGCGCCGTCGTCGTCCTGCTACGGCCACAGTGCCCTCAGCGAGCCGAGCAGCAGCCCGGCGGCGGCCACCATCACCGTGGTGTGGTGGCGGTGCAGTGCCCACTCGAGGATCCGCAGGAACGAGACCAGGCCGAAGACCGCACCGGCGGCGAAGACGGCCAGATAGAGCAGATCACGGTCCTCCACGGCGCCCAGGGTCGTCGCGTACAGACCCATCACCAGCAGGAAGAACAAGCCCGAGACCCCCGGCAGCACCAGCGCGCAGACCGCGATCGCCGCCGCGACGAAGACCAGCGGCAACGCCGGGTCCTCGATCTCGGATCGGGGCAGCGAGGTGAGGACGAAGGCCAGGGCGGCCCCGCCAGCGAACAGGGCCGCGGCCCGCAGCCGCGCCGCCCGGGTGCGCAGCGACCCCGGCGCCAGCTCCAGGAACGGAACGGCCACCGACGCGGCGATCATGCCCATGAACAGTGCCTTCGCGGCGACCGGCTGATCGGTGACGAACGACTTCATCAGCCCGGCGATCGCGAAGACCGTCACCGCCGCCCCGACCCCTACGCTCACCAGCAGCCACCAGTCCACCCGGCGCAGTGCGGCCCGCCAGTCGCCCCGGGTCAGCAGTGCGCTGCCCACGTCGGGCAGCGCCTTGCCGGCACCGATCAGGCGGGTGTAGATACCGGTCACCAGAGCGACGGTGCCGCCGGAGACTCCGGGAATGGTTTCGGCGACACCGATCAGACCGCCGCGAAGCGCATCGCCGGCGAGTTCGGCCGCCGGTGGGCGGGTGGGCCGGGATTCCGGCAGGTCGGGGGTCTGGGCAGACTCGTCGGGGTCTGTCATGACCTTCATCGTACGGATCAGAACGCTGGACCCGAGACCGCCGATCTCAGGCCTGCCATAATCAAGGGTGCTTGAGAGCTCGCCGTGAGCGAGACCATCGATCTGGAGGATGTCCTAAATGCCCATCGCCACCCCCGAGAAGTACCTCGAGATGCTCACCAAGGCCAAGGAGGGCGGCTACGCCTTCCCGGCCATCAACTGCACCTCGTCGGAGACCATCAACGCCGCGATCAAAGGCTTCGCCGATGCCGGCAGCGACGGCATCATCCAGTTCTCCACCGGTGGCGCCGAGTTCGGCTCCGGACTGGGTGTGAAGGACATGGTGACCGGCGCGGTGGCGCTGGCCGAGTTCGCACACGTCATCGCCGACAAGTACGACGTGACCATCGCGCTGCACACCGACCACTGCCCCAAGGACAAGCTGGACACCTATGTGCGGCCGCTGATCGCCATCTCCCAGGAGCGTGTCGACGCCGGGCAGAACCCGCTGTTCCAGTCGCACATGTGGGACGGCTCGGCCGTGCCGATCGACGAGAACCTCGAGATCGCCCAGGAACTGCTGACCGCGGCCGCCAAGGCCAAGATCATCCTCGAGGTGGAGATCGGCGTGGTCGGCGGTGAAGAGGACGGCGTCGAGGCCGAGATCAACGAGAAGCTGTACACCTCGGTCGAGGACTTCGAGAAGACCGTCGACGCGCTCGGCGCCGGCGAGAAGGGCAAGTACCTGCTCGCCGCGACCTTCGGCAACGTGCACGGCGTCTACAAGCCGGGCAATGTCAAGCTCAAGCCGTCGGTGCTCAACGACGGCCAGCAGGCCGCCGCCGCCAAGCTCGGCGTCGACGCCGCGTCGAAGCCCTTCGACTTCGTCTTCCACGGCGGCTCCGGCTCGCTCAAGAGCGAGATCGAGGAATCGCTGAGCTACGGCGTGGTGAAGATGAACGTCGACACCGACACCCAGTACGCGTTCACCCGCCCGGTGGCCGGCCACATGTTCGCCAACTACGACGGCGTGCTCAAGATCGACGGTGAAGTGGGCAACAAGAAGACCTACGACCCGCGCAGCTACCTGAAGAAGGCCGAGGCCTCCATGACCGAGCGCGTCATCGAGGCGTGCAACGACCTCAAGTCGTCGGGCAAGTCCATCTCCGCCTGACCGCGCGACGGCCCCGGCCGTCTCCCGAACGCACTGCGCCCCGGCCGTCGGCCGGGGCGCAGTCGTCGTCAGGTGTGGTCAGGGCTGTGCGCAGACCTTCCAGTCGCCGTCGACCTTGTGCAGGGTGATCTGGGCCGGCGAGGTGGTGCCGGGATCCTCGCTGCTGAAGACCTCCACACCCACTCGTGCGGTGTCGCCGTCGATGGCCACCGCGGTGACGTCCTTGAACTTCATCATCTGGTTCCGGGTCTTCTGCGACTGGTAGGCGTTGGCGAAGGCCTGGTCGTCGACGCTCTGGTAGAACTCGTGCTCAGTGCCGCAGGTGATGGTGCGCAGGGTATCCAGGTCACCCTCGGACATGGCGGTCTGGTAGTCCTCGGCGGCGTCGGCGGCCTTGGCCGAGTCCGAAGACCGGTTGACGAAGTACCAGATGCCCACGACGACGGCGATCACCACGACCAGCGCCAGCAGGCTCCACAGCAGCCATTTGCTCCTGCCGTCCTTGTCGCGCTTCTCGGCGGACTGCGTCTTGGGCTCGGAACCCGCGATCACCTGGGGTTTGGGGGCGTCGTGCGCCCAGCCCTTGGCGGCGGCGCCGGCCGCGGCCGCACCCGCCGCACCGGCCGCGGCTCCGGCGGCGGCCGCGGGGATCTTGGTGGTGGTGGCCTCGCTGTCGGTCGGGCTCTCGGTGGCGGGTTCCTGCGCCGGAAACTTGGTGGTCGCGGGCTCGGTGTCCTCTGCCGGAGCATCCGCTCCGGCCGGGGCGACCGCGATCTCCTCGGTGGTGGGCTCGGCCTCGTCGTCGGCCTCGACCTCGGCGTCGTCGCCGGTCAGCTCCAGCGACTGCTCCACCAGATCGGTGCGTTCGAGCGCATCCGGATCGGCGCCTTCGACGGTCGTGCGAGCCGCGGGCGTGGCGGCCGCACCGGCGGCCAGAGAGACCACCTCGACCTCGGCGAGCGCGCCGTCGACCGGGGCCTCGTCCCCGGCATTCGCCTCTTCGCTGTCCTGGTCGGCAGGGTCCTCGTCCGCTGTGTCGGTGTCGGTGTCGGTGTCGGCGTCCGCGGCGTCCTGGTCGGCTGTGTCCTCGCCGGCAGTCTCGTCCTCGGCGGTCTCGTCGGCTGCGGTGTCCTCGTCAGCTGTGTCGTCCTCGGCCGTGTTCTCGCCGGTTGTCTCGTCCTCGGCGGGGGCGCCGTCGGCCGTCTCCGAATCGGACTGCTCATCCCCGGCGTCTGCGCCGGCAGCGGCATCGCGCACCTGCGCCGGCACCGCGAAGGCCTGCGTGGGCGACTCCGAGTTGCCCCCGCGCGGCGCCTCGTCGGCCTCCAGCTTGACCACCTCGGTGGCCGGGCCCGCATCGGAGTCCGGGGTCGCCGGAGCCGGTGCGCCACCGCGGCGTGCGCGGAAGGCGTCGAGCACCTTGTCGACGGCGCTGTTCTTCTCGTTGTCCGGGGTCGGCATAGTGGCGTCGTTCCTACAGCTCGAGGGATGCATCAGGTGAGCGCGCGGCAGTGCGCGACTTCGAGAGTAACCAATGCCGGCGACGTGTGATCGCGGCGGTGGCGCCGAGCGGAGTGATTGAATGACAGTGTGACCTCTTTCGGAGATTTGCTGGGACCCCCGCCGACACTGCTGACCGGAGACGACGATGCGGAGTCGGATCTGCTGAACGGCACCGATCCGGCCGCCGTGGCCGCAGAGCACCCGTCGGCGTCGATCGCCTGGGCCTATCTGGCCGAGGCGGCGCTGGCCGATGCCGAGCCGGAGGCGGCGCAGCCCGATGTGAGCCGGGTCATGGCCGCCTACGCGTACGCGCGGACCGGCTACCACCGCGGGCTCGACCAGCTGCGCCGGCACGGCTGGAAGGGTTTCGGCCCGGTGCCGTGGAGTCACGAGCAGAATCAGGGCTTCCTGCGCTGCGTGGGCGCCCTGGCTCGGTCGGCCCAGCTGATCGGGGAAGAAGACGAGTACCTGCGCTGCCTGGATCTGCTCAACGACAGCGATCCTCGGGCGATCACCGAACTCGGTCTGGACTGAGCGGCGCCGGCCGCGGACGTCGGGGAGGCGGTGATGCGCGGCGAACGGTTCCGGCAGCGCCGCTCGATACTGTTCGCGGCGCTGCCGGCACGGGTGCAGCGGCCGCTGCGCCGGCTGTCGCTGTCGCTGGTGCCGGTACTGCAGTGCGCCATCGCGGCCGGTCTGGCCTGGTTCATCGCCGCGGATCTGCTTCATCACGACCGGCCGTTCTTCGCCCCGATCGCGGCGGTCATCTCGCTCGGGGTGGTGCTGACCAAACGCTGGCGCCGGGCCATGGAGCTGATCGCCGGGGTGGTGATCGGCATCGTCGTCGGCGATCTGATCGTCAGCCTGATCGGCAGTGGTGCCTGGCAGATCACCGTGGTGGTGGCGCTGGCCATGACCATCGCGGTGGCCGCCGACGGGGCGCCGATGGTGACCAATCAGGCGGCCTCCTCCGGGGTGCTGGTGGCCACCCTGCTGCCTCCGGGTGGCGCCGGCATGTACCAGCGGGCCGGTGATGCGCTGATCGGCGGCGGAACGGCACTGCTCATCGGTGCGCTGGTGCCGGTCAATCCGGCCAACCGGGCACGCCGGGACGGGGCGCAGCTGCTGGCCACCCTGCGGGATCAGTCGGTGAACCTGGCCGGTGCGCTCGCCGCCCGCAGCGAGGACGGCGTGTACCGGGTGCTGACGGCCGCCCGCGGCACGCAGGGTGCGGTCGATGCCATGCACGCCGACATGCGCGTGGGCCGGGAGGTGGGAGTGATGTCGCCGCTGTACTGGGCCGAGCGGCCCCGGCTGCAACGCATCTCGGCCACCGGCGAGCCGATCGACAATGCGGTGCGTAACTTCCGGGTGATCGCCCGGCGGGCACTGTCGCTCACCCAGCGCGGGGTGGCGATCGATCCGCTGGTGCTGCAGGTGGTCTCGGACCTGGGGGAGGGGTTCGAGATACTGCGCCGGATGATGCTCGCCCCGCCGGGCGGCAAACCCGACGGCGCCGAGGCCACCCGGGTGCTGCGCACCATCGTGCGGGAGGCCCGGTCGGCGGTGGCGAGCACCCGGGAGACCATCGCCGAGGGCGGGGGCGACCTGTCCGAGGCGGCGATGCTGATGGAGATGCGCTCACTGCTCGTCGACATGTTCATGGTGGCCGGGCTCAAGCGGGAGTCGGCGCTGGCCCAGCTGCGGCTCGGCGACCGCTGACCTGCACAGTCGGGACTTAGGTCACCCTTTGCTTGCTATTCATGCGTAATAATGCATATATAGAGTCATGACTGCGCACGACCACGCCGACGGGCACGCCGGGCACTCGCACGGCCCCACCGCCGCCGACCTGGTGTCCGAGGCCGGTCATCGCCGGCTCTGGCCGATGGTCGCCGCCGTCGTGCTGATCGGCGGCTACTTCGTCGTCGAGCTGACGGTGGGCCTCGCCATCGACTCGCTGGCCCTGATCGCGGATGCCGGGCACATGCTCACCGACGTGCTGGCCGTGTCGATGGGACTCGCGGCGCTGCTGCTGGCCCGGCACGGCCGCATCACCGACGGCCGCAGCTTCGGCTGGTACCGCGCCGAGGTGTTCACCGCCGTCATCAACGCCGCGCTGCTCGTCGGCGTCGGCATCTTCGTGCTGACCGAGGCGATCGCCCGCATCGGCCACGACCCGGAGGTCCCCGGGCTGGCGCTGGTGGTGGTGGCCTTCGTCGGCCTGGTGGTGAACCTGGTGGTCATGCTGCTGCTCCGGGCCGATGCGCAGGGCTCTATCGCCGTGCGCGGGGCCTATCTGGAAGTCCTCGCCGACGCGGTCGGCAGCGTCGGCGTGCTGGTCGCCGGTGTGGTCGTCATGACCACCGGCTGGGGCTACATCGACCTGGTGGTGGCCGTCGCGATCGCGCTCTGGGTGGTGCCGCGGGCGGTCCGGCTGGCGGCGCAGGCGCTGCGCATCCTCAATCAGCAGGCTCCGGAGAGCGTCGACGTGGCGGCGCTGCGCGAAGAACTCGCGGCGGTGCCCGGCGTCGACGATGTGCACGACCTGCACGTGTGGTCGCTGACCACCGGCATGGATGTGGCCACCGTGCACGTCGGCGCCGAAGGCGGCGACTACGCCCGGGTGCTCGCCGACACCCGCGCGGTGCTCGCCGCCCACGGCCTCGAGCACGCCACCGTCCAGGTCGACCCCGGCGCCGACGGCTGCTGCGAGTCGCTGCGCTGGTGACGCCGGCTGGAATAGCGCGACGAGCAGGCGCACGCGACTCTCAGATCCTCGCGCTCCCCGTCGATCGGGAGCGCGAGCGTCTGAGTGTCGCGCCCCTGAGGTTCTGCCGTGAGCCGATCGGGCGACGGTGCCCAGTTCGTCCTCAGCGCCAGAAGATCACCAGCTGCCAGCCGTAGTCCACCAGTGCGGCCGGCACGCCGAAGAGCTCGACGATCGCGTCGATCAGCCCGAAGAACGCCTGATTGATCGGCGGGATCAGCAGCAGCACGATGATCAGCACGAAGCCCCACGGCGCCAGATGCGCTGCGCTCTGCCGGGTCTGCGGACTCAGATACGGCTCGATCGCGCCGTAGCCGTCGAAGCCGGGCATCGGGATCAGGTTGAGCACCGCCGCGGTGATCTGCAGAAAGCCCAGCATGGTCAGGGCGCCCATCAGGTTCACGTTCTGCGCGCTCAGTTCCACCGAGCGCACGCAGAGCAGCAGTACCGCGCCGAGTACCAGATTGGTGATCGGGCCGGCCAGCGAGACCAGCGTGCGCTGACGCCGAGTGAAGCCGGCGGTGTTGAGATACACCGCGCCGCCCGGGAAGCCGATGCCGCCGATCATGATGATCAGCAGCGGCAACCCCAGCGACAGCCCCGGATGGGTGTACTTGAGCGGGTTGAGCGTCAGATAGCCCCGCATCTCGGTATTGCGGTCGCCGTACCGGAATGCGGTGAAGGCGTGCGCGAACTCGTGCAGGCACAGCGAGATCACCCAGCCGGCCAGCACCAGCAGCAGTGCGCTGAACTCGGCGGCCGGACTGTCCTGCGCGCCGGTGGTCCACAGCCAGTAGCCGGAGGCGGCCGCGACCACCACCAGGGCGAGGAAGACCGGACCGGGCCGCACCGACTTCAGTGCGGTCAGCGTCGGGGAGGGGGCGGTCACGGTCGCACCAGCTTCCAGTCGAGGTGGTGCCGGTAGAAGGTGGAGCGCTTGACGGTGCGCGGCGTCAGCACGCCCTCGCGTTCGACCACCAGATTGGCCCCGCCCGTCTGCACCGCGCGGCCGGTGAGCCAGCCGCCGGGCAGCCGCCGCTGCACCCGCCCGCGCACTCCCGGCTCGACGGTCAGCGGCTCGATCTGCACCGCCCGGGTCCGGCCCTCGAAGAGCCGTTCGGAATCGACGTAGGTCTCGCCGACCAGGGCCTCACCGTCCGCGCCCCGATGCCGTGCCCGGCCCACCAGCACCGTGGCGGCATCGTCGCGGATCAGCGGAAGAGCCTGCGCCGCACCGTGTTCGGCCAGCGCGCGGGCCGCCTCGCCGTGCGGCAGTCCGTAGACGGACGTCGCCGCTGTGGCCTCGGGCGCGGCATAGGCCACCTCCACGTCGAGCCGCTCGTGCCGCATCAGGACGCCGACGACGGCACCGAAGAAGGCGTCCGGGTTCTCGCCGGACTCGCGTTTCGGCGGCGGCGCCACCACGATCCGGGTGATCGCCGGATCATCGAGGACGGCGCTCAGCCTGCGGGCCAGAGCGGCGGCCTCGGAGCCGGGGGGAGGCGGAACGATCAGCGCGGATGCCACCGGACTAGGATATAGCCGCGGTCTACCCGATAGGGTTGTGCCCGAATAGGAGGAGCACCTGACATGGCTGCGATTGTGCTTATCGGCGCCCAGTGGGGCGACGAGGGCAAGGGTAAGGCGACCGATCTGCTCGGCGGGGACCTGCAATGGGTCGTCCGCTACCAGGGCGGCAACAACGCCGGGCACACCGTCGTTCTGCCGACCGGCGAATCCTTCGCGCTGCACCTGATTCCGTCCGGCATCCTCACCCCGGGCGTGAACAACGTCATCGGCAACGGCGTCGTGGTGGACCCGAGCGTGCTGCTGGCCGAGCTGACCGGACTCGAGGACCGCGACGTCGACACCTCCGCGCTCTACCTCTCCGCCGACGCCCACCTGCTCATGCCGTACCACGTGGCCATCGACAAGGTCACCGAGCGCTTCCTGGGCAACAGCAAGATCGGCACCACCGGACGCGGCATCGGACCCTGCTACCAGGACAAGATCGCCCGCGTGGGTGTGCGGATCGCCGACGTGCTCGACGAGAAGATCCTCACCCAGAAGGTCGAAGCGGCCCTGGAGATCAAGAACCAGATCCTCACCAAGATCTACAACCGCAAGGGCCTCGATGCGGCTCAGGTCGTCGACGAGACCCTGGAGCTCGCCGCAGGCTTCAAGCACCGCATCGCCGACACCCAGCTGCTGCTGAACCAGGCCCTCGAGCGCGGCGAGACGGTGCTCCTCGAAGGCTCGCAGGGCACCCTGCTCGACGTCGACCACGGCACCTACCCGTACGTCACCTCGTCCAACCCCACCGCCGGCGGCGCCGCCGTGGGCTCGGGCATCGGCCCCGGCAAGATCACCACCGTGCTGGGCATCCTCAAGGCGTACACCACCCGCGTGGGCGCCGGACCGTTCCCCACCGAGCTCTTCGACGAGTGGGGCGAATACCTGGCCAAGACCGGCGGCGAGGTGGGCGTGACCACCGGCCGCGCCCGGCGCTGTGGCTGGTTCGACGCCGTCGTCGCCCGGTACGCCACCCGGGTCAACGGCATCACCGACTACTTCCTCACCAAACTCGACGTGCTGTCCTCGCTCGACCAGGTGCCGATCTGCGTCGCCTACGAGGTGGACGGCGAGCGGGTGGACGAGATGCCGATGACCCAGACCGGCTTCCATCACGCCAAGCCGATCTACGAGACCATGCCCGGCTGGTGGGAGGACATCTCCCAGTGCCGCACCTTCGAGGAGCTGCCGCAGAACGCGCAGAACTACATCCTGCGGCTCGAGGAGCTCTCCGGCGCACACATCTCCTGCATCGGCGTGGGTCCGGGCCGGGACCAGACCATCGTGCGGCGCGCCATCGTCTAGTGCGGATCCCGTGACCCGAAGGGAGCGCTAGTGGCCCGGTTCGGCCGAGACTACGGCTCCTTCCTGCTCGGCTCGGCCGACATGTCGCCGCGCCGGCTGCGGATCCGCATCCAGATCCTGCTCACCGCGGCCGTGGTGATGGCCAACCTGATCGGTATCGCCATCGCGATCTCGCTGGCCGGCTTCGGGATCCCCGAACCGTCGGTGTTCACCCGGGAACTGATCCTGGTGAACTTCCTGGCAGTGCCGGTGTACGCGAGCGTGGCCCTGATCATCGGCGTGAGCATCGGCACCGTGATGATGGTGCGGGCCCTGCGCTGGTCCATCCTCGGCGAGACCCCCACCCCGGCGGACGCCCGGCGGGCCGTGCGCGCCCAGCGCCGCCTGGTGCTGCTGCAACTGGTCCTCTGGTTCGGCGCCGCCGCGATGCTCGGACTGCTGTACGGGCTCCACGACCCCGAACTCATCCCCAAAGCCGTGCTGGTGGTGGCGATGAGCGGGGCCGTCGTCGCCGCCGTCTCCAATCTTTTCACCGACGTCCTGCTGCGTCCGGTCTGGGCCAAGATCCTGCAGGCCGGTCTGGGGTTGCGCGGCAAGTCGGTGCGCTGGCAGGCGGTGATGTCCTGGGCGATCGGCTCGGGTATCCCGCTGGCCGGAATCCTGCTCGTGGTCTTCTTCTCCACCTACGTCTCGGAGAGCAGCCGGACCAGTCTGTTCGTCTCGGTGACCGTGCTGGTGGCGATCGCGGTGGCCGTCGGGCTGCTGGCGGTGTACCTGTTCGCGTGGACCGTCACCGGCCCGATCCGCAGCGTCCGCGACGGGATGGCCCGGGTGCGGACCGGCGACGTCAGCGAGGACGTGGACGTCATCGTCTACGACGGCAGCGAACTGGGCGAGATGCAGTACGGCTTCAACACCATGATCGCCGGGCTGCGCGAGGAGGAGCGGCTGCGCGACATCTTCGGGCGGCACGTCGGCCGGGACGTCGCCGCCGCGGCGATGCGGGCCGACCCGCAGCTCGGCGGGACCGCGCAGACCGTCGCCGTGGTCTTCGTCGACGTGATGGGGTCGACCGAACTGGCCGCCGAACGGCCGCCGGAAGAAGTGGTCACCCTGCTCAACCGGTTCTTCGCGGTGATCGTCGAGGCCACCGAGAGCAATCGGGGGCTGGTCAACAAGTTCGAGGGCGACGCGGTGCTGTCGATCTTCGGCGCACCCATCGGGCTCGACGACCCGGCCGGTGCCGCGCTGCGCGCCGCCCGGGAGATCGCCCAGCGGCTGGCCGCGGAAGTCCCCGAACTCCAGGCCGGCATCGGGGTGAGCTACGGCCCGGTGGTGGCCGGCAACGTGGGCGCCATCCAGCGCTTCGAGTACACGGTGATCGGCGATCCGGTGAACGAGAGCGCCCGCATCTCGGAGATCGCCAAACGCGATCCGCGCCGGCCCTGGGCGGCGCAGCGCGCCATCGCCGCCGCCGCGCCCGGCGAGGCCGCCCGCTGGAAGCTCGAGACCACCGAGGTGCTGCGCGGCCGGGATGCAGCGACCGAGATTTTTGTGGCCCGGGTGATCCCGTACGCCCCGCACCAGCGGTCCGGTGACGACGATCCGCGCGCCGAGACCGGCGACGCCCCGCGCGCGGACCGGTCGAACGACTGATCATCGGCGGCGCGCAAAGCCGACCGTGTGGAACACTTTGTCGTATGACTTCGCACCGAGCTCCCGAGCCCGCTGACGACGCCGCCGACACCCCCGTAACCGGTGATCGACCGGCCGGCACCCCGGCGCCCGCCGAGGTCGCAGAGCCCGCCGGCGCCGCTTCCGCCGGCACCCCCTCCACCGGCACCACAGAGTCCGCGCCGCGGGTGACCCCCGGGCCGGTGGAGACGCTCGGCACCCCGGGCACCGATACCGCGGTCACCGTGCTGCTGCTCGGCTCCGGTGAGCTCGGCAAAGAGGTGACCATCGCCTTCCAGCGCCTCGGCGTGGAGGTGGTGGCCGTGGACCGTTATGCCGGCGCCCCGGCCCACCAGGTGGCGCACGCCGCCGAGGTGATCGACATGACCGACGCCGCCGCGGTGCGCGCGGTGATCGAGAAGCACCGCCCGCGCTATGTGCTGCCGGAGATCGAGGCCATCGCCACCGACGCTCTCGAGGGGGTCGAGCGTCACGGGCTCGCCGAGGTGATCCCCAGCGCCAAGGGCGTGGCCGCGACCCTCGACCGGGAGGGCATCCGCCGGCTCGCCGACGAAGAACTGGGCCTGCCGACGTCGTCGTACCTGTTCGCCGGTTCGGAGGAGGAGCTGGCGACCGCTGCCTACCGGGTGGGCTATCCGTGCGTGGTCAAGCCGGTGATGTCGTCGTCGGGCAAGGGCCAGTCGGTGGTGCGCAGCGCCGACGACATCCCCGCCGCCTGGGAGACCGCGATGACCGGCGGCCGGGTGGCCTCGGCGCGGGTGATCGTCGAGCAGCTCATCGACTTCGACTACGAGGTGACCCTGCTGACCGTGCGGGCGATCGATCCGGCGACCGGCGAACTGGCCACCTACTTCTGTGAGCCGATCGGCCACCGGCAGTCCGGGGGCGACTACGTGGAGAGCTGGCAGCCGCAGCCGATGGACCCGGAGGTCCTCGGTGCGTCCCGCTCCATCGCCGCGCGCATCGTGGCCGCCATGGGGGCGCCGGGAACGCTGAGCGGCCGCGGCATCTTCGGGGTGGAACTGTTCATCAAGGGCGACGAGGTGTACTTCTCCGAGGTGAGCCCGCGCCCGCACGACACCGGCCTGGTGACCATGGCCAGTCAGCGGCTCTCCGAGTTCGAGCTGCACGCCCGCGCTGTCCTGGGCCTGCCGGTGGACACCTCGCTGGCAGCACCCGGTGCGTCCGCGGTGATCTACGGCGGCATCGACGCCCCCGGCATCAAGTTCGCCGGTGTCGCCGAGGCGCTCGCCGATCCCGCTGTGGATCTGCGCCTCTTCGGCAAGCCGGAGAGCTACGTCAGGCGCCGCATGGGGGTGGCGGTGGCGACCGGTGCCGATGTGGAGCAGGCCCGCGGCCGCGCCGGCCGGGCCGCCGGACTGGTCACCCCGCTCGCCGCCGACGCCCCGCTGCCCACCGAAGCGTCGACGGACCCCGTCGAAGCGTCGACGGAGCCCGCCCAGCCGGCCCAGCCGCCGGCCACCACTGTGGCGCCGTTGCCGCCCCAGGTCGCTCAGCAGGCGCCTGCTCGTCCGGCGCCCGCCCAGCAGGCGCCCGCCCAGCCGGCCCAGCAGGCTCCCGCCCAGCCGGCCCAGCAGGTTCCCGCTCAGCCGGCGCCGGGACCGTCGCCGGTACCGGGGCGTCCACCGCAGCCCCCGCAGGGCGGCACGGCCCGCCCACCCCACCCCGGCCCGGGGCGTCCGCCCGCCCGGGGGCCGGTGCCGCCGCCTCCGGGTCCGCCCGGACCGCCGCCGCCCGGCCGGACCCCCGGCCCGACCACCGTGGTGCGCCGGCCCGGACCTCCCGCCGCGCCCGCGGGCCGCGGACCGGCCGGCCCGTCGGGTCCGCGCCCGCCCCAGCCCCCGCCCCCGTCGTCCCCGCCCCCGTCGTCCCCGCCCCCGTCGT